>OKSH01002600.1_pt1 | contig 13067 bp, 8 predicted proteins | sample 1601231 | NCBI WGS metagenome assembly OKSH01 (sample SAMEA3541596, study PRJEB24748) | human gut metagenome | biome: human gut; feature: human-associated habitat; material: faeces | place: China | collected 2012 | reverse complement strand
TGATTTTCGCGGACACGGACACAGAGTTCCAATCCCGTATCATACCAATCGAGTTTATAAAGAAAGGTATACGAATCGCGGGCCTGCTCGAAATCATTGTAACGTACATCCTTCAAGGCCGCTCCCAACCGGTAGGTTTGTATTGTGTCGCCGAAAAGCCGGAAGCTCTTGCCTACGAACTCCGTCAGCGGATGGCCGTACTTCCGGTAAAGATTGTCGGAAGCAAGGAACTCTCCCTTTTCCAACATCCCGGCAAGCTGCTCGGGCGTCTCGCCACGTGTGCCCTGATAACGGAACACACGCACAAAATCGGGAGTCACCAAACGGCGTATCGTCCAATTACCGGAGACCAGCGTATCGTACTGCACCAGATCTGTGGAGTTACTGCCATTATATGGATATGAGTTTTGCGAAAGGCTCACCGCCTCTATCTCCGGACGACGGCGCAGACGGTCCACAAGTTCAAGAATATCGGCATCTTCCTGCTCATCGGTCTGGTTCGGGATATAATCGGGACTCTTATCGGTAAGCTTTCCCATTTCGATAAGGTAGCAATGGCTGATGTCGAAGCCCCGCGGCTCCAGATAAGTTGCCGTACGCGTATAGAGATAGTCCACCACAAACCACATCACAACGCTTACAACCAGCAATTCCAACGCCAGCCACAGGTTATTGCGCCATTCATTCTTTATCTGTACTAAAAGTTTCTTAGTCATTTCTTTCCGTAATTAATAGTTAGCGACAAGCGTTTAGTGCAACCGTCCTCCCAATGCGTTCACTATCCCGATGCGGGAAGCCTTCCATGCCGGGAAACCGCTGCTCATCAGATTCAGCACAAAGCAGAACAGCAGCCAGTCCTGATATGTAAGCATTGCAAGGCCCAGCCTTAACCGTCTCAATCCCAAGCCCGTATCCTCCCCATGAATATCTCTAAACTACTGTATTCCGGGGAGGCGGGCATTATGCCAAGTCGTCCTTTTTATCCACGCTGCGGTATTTCCTTGCATAAGCCATGATGGCCGCAATTGTTTTGCCGTCCGTGATCTTCCCTGTGTAAATCATCTCTTCCAGGTCTGAAAGTTCACATGGCTCCACATTGATGACCTCGTCCTCATCCAGGTTCTGGTGGGACGGAATCAGGTTATGGGCAACGAAGATATCAATGGCCTCATCGCAGAATGCAACGGTGGTGGTAAGGCTCATCAGATATTCCAGCTTATCCATGGACTCCACCCTGAACCCCGTCTCCTCCTCCAGTTCCCTGAACGCACAGAGCACCTTGGGCTCACCGGGATCATCCAGCTTGCCGGCCGGGATCTCCAGCGTAAAACGGTTCAGCGCATTGCGGTACTGGCGCACCATGAGGATCTTCCCGTCTGCAGCCACCGGCAGGACGGCCGCCGCCCCGTCGTGGTGGATAAAGTCCCACTTTGCCTCGTGTCCGTTGGCAAGGACCGTGTCCTCATATATCTTAAGGATGTTTCCCTCATACTTAAGCTGTCTGTCCAGACGCACTACGGGCATGCCTTCATTCTCAACTTTGTTTCCCATTGTCGTTCAATCCTTTCCTAATCCGATTATGATCTTATTTACTTATGGCCCTGCATCCGGGCCCGGTTTCACCGCCTATTTCATGCGCTGGGTCTTCTCATAACACGCATCCGCCGCCTTGATGACAGCGCTGCGAAGTCCATGCTCCTCCAGGGCCGACACACCTGCAATGGTGGTGCCGCCCGGCGAACACACCTCATCCTTTAGCTGCCCCGGATGTTTTCCTGTCTCCAGCACCATCCTGGCGCTGCCCATAACGGTCTGGGCAGCCATGGCATAGGCGGTCTTCCTGGGAAGTCCGTACTTCACGCCGCTGTCGGCCAGCGCCTCGATGAACATATACACAAAGGCAGGTGAACTTCCGCTGACACAGCCCACTGCATCCATCAGCCGCTCCTCCACCAGTTCCATACGCCCGCAGGATGAGAAGATAAGGCTGATTTCCTCCTTTTCCTCATCTGAATACATGCCGGCCTCGTATGCAACCCCGGTCATACCCTCTCCCAGAAGCGCCGGTGTGTTGGGCATGGCCCTGACCACCCGCACGCCGCCGCCAAGCCTTGCGCCGATATCCTGTATGGAAATGCCGGGCGCCAGCGAGATGATTACCTGGTCTTTGGTCAGCACATCCTTTATCTCCTCAAACACCACATCAAAATACTGGGGCTTCACCGCAAGGACCAGATACTTTACCTGGGCCGCACATTCCCGGTTGGAGGCAGCGTGGGCCACCTTTGTCTCAGATGTGACCTGGTCCATCTTCTCCTGATGGGCCGCGGTAAAAATCATGTCCCGGGGCGCATACACCTTAAGAAGCCCCTTCAGGATGGCGCTTCCCATATTTCCCATTCCGATAAATCCGATCTTAGCCATTATCAATCCTCCTAATCATGAACTGCTGGTATCCTTTTGCTCCCCGAAGCCAAAGCCGCTAGTACCGGCAAAAAACCGGCAGGATCCGTGCCGGTGCTTCCGGTAAATACCCGGCAGGATCCGCGCCGCTGCTTCCGGCAAAAACCCCGGCAGACTGCGCATTGCTGCATGCCGGGGTTTTTCATCAGTCAATATCTTTGAGTATATCACAAAAATCAAAAGTAGCAAAGTAGTCCTCAGGAGTTTCTGCCCTCCGTATCATTTCCACGGAACCGTCCTGCTTTAACAGCAGCTCTGCTGACTTTAACTTGCCGTTGTAGTTATATCCCATGGCAAAGCCGTGGGCGCCCGTGTCGTGGATGAACAGCAGGTCACCTTTGCATATCTCAGGCAGCATGCGGTCAATGGCAAACTTGTCATTGTTCTCGCACAGGGAGCCGACCACGTCGTACATGTGGTCGCAGGGTCCGTCCTCCTTCCCCATCACCGTTACGTGATGGTATGCCCCGTACATGGCCGGACGCATCAGGTTCACGGCGCAGGCATCCACCCCCACGTACTCCTTGTGAGTATGCTTTTCATGGATGGCCTTTGTTATAAGGGCGCCGTAGGGTCCCATCATGAAACGTCCCAGCTCGGTGCAGATTGCCACGTCATCCATGCCCGCGGGTACCAGGACTTCCTCATAAACCTTGCGCACGCCGTCCCCAATGGCCAGTATATCGTTGGGTTCCTGGTCCGGGCGGTAGGGAATGCCGATGCCGCCGGACAGATTGATGAACTCCACATGGGCCCCTGTCTCCTCCTGAAGCCTTACCGCCAGTTCAAAGAGGATTTTTGCAAGCATGGGATAGTACTCCACGGTCACCGTATTGCTGGCCAGGAAGGCATGGATGCCAAAATGCTTCGCACCCTTGTCCTTCAGTATCTTAAATGCCTGAAACATCTGCTCTGTGGTCATCCCGTATTTGGAATCCCCGGGATTGTCCATGATGTCATTGCTCACCTTGAACACGCCGCCCGGATTATAACGGCAGCTGATGGTCTCCGGGATATATCCCAGCGTCTGCTCCAGGCACTCAATATGGGTTATGTCGTCCAGGTTGATGATGGCTCCCAGCTTCTCAGCATATGCAAATTCCTCAGGCGGAGTGTCATTGGATGAGAACATGATATCATGTCCCTTAAACCCGCATGCTTTTGACATCATAAGCTCTGTCATGGAAGAACAGTCCGTGCCGCATCCCATTTCCTTTAACAGGTTTAAAAGAAAGGGATTGGGGGTTGCCTTAACTGCAAAATATTCCTTATATCCCTTATTCCATGCAAATGCCTGCTTCAGCCTGGCCGCGTTCTCCCTGATTCCCTTTTCATCGTAAAGATAAAAGGGGGTGGGGTATGTTTTCTCAATCTCTTTCAGCTGTTTCAGTGTTACAAATGGTTTCTTCTCCACTTTTTATACTCCTTTCCCTTTTTGAGCGTGAATGCCACAGTTCCTTAGATGCAAAAAGTCTGTCAGGAAGCACAATCATCCTTGCTGTATTAAGGAACGTCCATGATGCAACGGATCATGGAAACGTATTGTACTACCTGCCAGACTCCTTTGTCCAGTACTATTTTACTCGATATTGATCACACGCATGATATTGGTCTGTGTGGCTGCTTCGTGGCGCCTTGCGTAGGTCACCACGCCTGCTGTGATGACTGCCAGTTCGCCCTCGGTCACAAGACCTCTTTCTTTAAGCTCCTGGGCGGAATTCTCAATCAGTTCATCCGTGGATTCAGCGCGGCGTGACCATACGGGCACAACACCCCACTGCAGCTGCATCTGGCGTACGGTTGCCATGCTTGGGGACATGCCGATGATCCTTGCCCCCGGCCTCCACTTGGAAAGCATCTGGGTGGTAAAACCGGTGATGCTGGGCGCGATGATTACATCTGCGCTCAGGTCATGGGCGGTGGATACGGATGCAAAACAAACTGCGTTGGAAACATTCTTCATGTTCTGCTTGGATACCTTCCTCTGGCGGTATGCGGCATAGTCCAGATAGGACTCTGACTCCTCGGCAATGGAAACCATCATCTTGAGGGCTTCAACGGGATACTTACCCATGGCGGTCTCCCCGGAAAGCATCACTGCATCGGTTCCGTCATAAACCGCATTGGCCACGTCCGTCACCTCTGCCCTGGTAGGCCTTGGGTTGCGGATCATGGAATCCAGCATCTGGGTGGCTGTGATAACAATTTTACATGCTTCGTTGCACTTGCGGATAATTTTCTTCTGGATGTGGGGAACCTTCTCTGCCGGTATCTCCACGCCCATATCGCCTCTGGCTACCATGATACCGTCCGCTGCCTCGATGATGGCGTCCAGATTCTCGATGCCCTCCGCGTTCTCAATCTTTGCAATAACCTTCATACTGGAACCCTGCTCATCCAGCATGGCCTTGATTTCCTTAATACAGTCAGCTGTACGTACAAAGGATGCCGCGATGAAGTCAAAGCCCTGCCTGATTCCAAAACGGATATCCTCTTTGTCCTTATCCGTCAGGGCCGGAAGCTTAATCTTTACATTGGGCACATTGACACCCTTCTTCTCTCCCAGCTCTCCTCCGTTGATGACCTCACAGACAATGTCCGTATCCTTCACCTGGCGCACTTCCAGCTCAATCAGTCCGTCGTCAATGAGAATCCGGTTGCCCGCGGCAACATCCTCATTCAGTCCGCTGTAATTGATATAGCCGATGGTATCGTCACCTACCAGCTCCCTGGTGGTCAGGGTATAGGTCTGGCCTTCCTTCAAAGTCACCTTTTTGCCGTCCTTAAGCTGTCCGGTACGGATCTCCGGTCCCTTGGTATCCAAGAGCGCTGCGACCGGAATATCCAGCTCCTTGCGCACTTCCTTTAACAGCTCCAGGCGTCCCTGATGCTCATTGTAGTCCCCGTGTGAAAAGTTAAAACGGGCCACATCCATACCATTCCTGGCAAGCTCCATCATAATGTTTTTGTCGCTGGTATTGGGGCCCATGGTACAGATAATCTTGGTTTTTTTCATGTTTCTTCCTCCATAAAATTGTGAGAGTTAATTGAAAGTTAATAGTGTAACGGCAGATTCAGACGTGAACGACGGAATCATGATTTGGGGAAATCCGATTTTTTCACGTGCTGGTGTGTATATAAATGATCCATGCAGTACTCATAGCTGCCTTCACATTTTGAACAATAGCGGAACTCCATGCCCGGACTTTCCTCGTCGGTCCTGCCGCAGACCGCGCACTTGTGGTGGGTGCGGTTTACGGGCCGCATGGTTTTTACCTTGAAATCCTGCTTGCGCTTTACTTCCTTTGGGCTGTATTTCTTAAAGTCCTTTGTCATCAGGAAGAAAATGATGAAGTTAGCAAGGGACAGGAAAATGGCGATTCGCTGGGGTAAGCTGCCGTATACGAACCCGAATACCAGGAAAAAGGCGTCAAACAGCGCCAGCCATTTGGCCTTGATGGCAAGTATAAAGTAAATATAAAAGTATTCCTCCGGGAACATCACCGCGTAAGCCAGGAATATGGACATACTCAGGTAAGAGGTGTTAAGGTGCATATCCCATCCCCAGATAAAGTATACAATAAACTCGGCAAGTATGATGCCGATGGCTCCCATAAAAAAGAACACGTTAAAGCGGAACGCTCCCCACACCGCCTCCAGGGAACGGCCCAGTGAATAGTACATGAGCGCCGCAAAAATAATCCAGAAGGGGCTCAGTGTGGGCGGGTACAGCAAAAATGTCACCAGCCTCCAGACCTGTCCGTGAAGAATGGCCTCCGCATCCAGGCTCAGGTACCGGGTAAAGAACATGGGGTCCATGTACATCATGACAAAACCCATAACATACATAATGATAATGTAATACATCAGGTTGTGAATGGCATATCTGCCAAACCGGCGCTCAAGCTTATTAAAAAATCTCATCCTATCATCCTTTTCATTTGCCTGTGTGGTTTCATTTAAAACAGGTCTTTCTTATTAAATATATACGCAACAAACAGTGACAGCAGAAGGGTCAGGCCCAGTACTATTGCAAATCCGTAGGGACTGTCCGCAAAAGGCATGCCATGAGAGTTTACGTTCATGCCGTAGAAGCTGGCAATCATGGTTGGTATGGACAGAACAATGGTAACGGTAGCCAAAAACTTCATGACAATATTCAGGTTGTTGGAGATAACCGATGCAAACGCATCCATGGTGCCGCTCAGGATGCCGCTGTATATGTTGGCCATCTCAATGGCCTGCTTGTTCTCCACGATTACATCCTCCAGCAGGTCCGTGTCCTCCGGGTACTTCTTTATCTTCTCAATGCGCAGCAGCTTTTCCAGCACCACCTCGTTGGAACGAAGGGAGGTGGTAAAGTATACCAGTGACTTTTCCAGCTCCAAAAGCTCAATCAGCTCCTCGTTCTTCTGGGACTGGTGGAGCTTGCGCTCAATGACTTCACTCTTTTTATCAATGATTCGGAGGTATTGCAGGAACTGGGTGGCATTTTTATAGAGAATCTGCAGGATAAACCTGGTTTTCATGAAGGTGTGGAAATCCCTCACCCTTCCGTCCATAAAGGAAGTGAGCACAGGGGTCTCCTCCAGGCAGACCGTAATCAACACATCCTTGGTGGTGATGATAGCCAGAGGGATGGTGACAAACCAGTCCTTGCCGTTGCGCTCCTCTATGGAAGGAATGTCCACCAGAATCAGGGTGTATTCATCCTCCACCTCTATACGGGACCGCTCTTCCTCATCCAGAGGCGCCCGCAAATGGTCCGGGTCAATCTGATAGGTATCTGCGATGTCAATGATTTCTGAGGCTGTAGGGTTTGTTAACGCAATCCAGCAGCCAGGCTGCATCTCTTCCTTTTCGTGCATAGCACCGTCTTCGGTCTTAAAAATCCGTATCATGCGAACTCTCCCCCATTCTGAAATTATACGTTCTCATTATAGTGACTGCCCCCGCTTTTGTCAAATGAAATAGCCTTCCATTTTATATTATACCGAATATTTTTCAGGGAGAATACATAAATTTTACCTGAACAGTAAAAAGGGAACCTTAGAAACATGCACAATTTTCGCCATTTCTTCACGATTTTTTAACGCCTGTCCCCAATTGTATTTATACTTATTTTATGTTAAACTCTACTATGAATGTCCAGCGTCTCAGCGCCGGAATTTGTTGCATAAGTCACAGTATTCCCCATAAAACTGTATTATGATACATGTAAAACAGCTTTACGGTCCCCCAGTACTGCCGGACATGGTTTTCCCCCATGGCGCGGCGGAACAGCCGTCAAGTTACAAAGGAGGTCAGGGTAAAACCCCGCATATATGAAATTACATACAAATACCCTTACGCTTGGAATCGACATTGGTTCCACAACCGTCAAAGTTGCACTGTTAAATCAGGCTTCCCATATAGTATTCTCCGATTATGAACGCCATTATGCCAATATACAGGAAACTCTGGCGGGACTTTTAAAAAAGGCCCGTGAGATAACCGGCCCTATTCAGGTAATCCCTGTTATAACCGGTTCCGGAGGGCTCACCCTTTCCTCCCATCTGGAGGTTCCCTTTGTCCAGGAGGTAGTGGCTGTGGCCTCTGCGCTTCAGGACTTCGCGCCTCAGACCGATGTGGCCATCGAGCTGGGCGGTGAGGACGCAAAAATTATTTATTTCACCGGAGGCATCGACCAGAGAATGAACGGAATCTGTGCGGGAGGCACCGGTTCTTTTATTGACCAGATGGCGGCCCTGCTCCAGACGGACGCTTCCGGCCTCAATGATTATGCAGAACATTATAAGGCCATATACCCCATTGCGGCCCGCTGCGGTGTGTTTGCAAAATCCGACATACAGCCCCTGATTAATGAGGGCGCCACCAGGGAAGACCTGGCTGCCTCCATTTTCCAGGCCGTGGTCAACCAGACCATCAGCGGTCTGGCCTGCGGCAAGCCTATCCGGGGAAATGTGGCGTTCTTAGGCGGTCCCCTCCATTTCCTGCCTCAGCTTCGGGAAAGCTTCATCCGCACCCTGCGCCTGACGCCGGAGCAGGTTATTGCGCCGGATCACTCCCACCTCTTTGCGGCCGTGGGAGCAGCCATGAATCCCCAGGATAACCAGGAGCCCCTTCCTCTGGAGACACTGATTCAGAGACTGTCCTCAGGCATTAAGATGGATTTTGAGGTAAAGCGCATGGATCCCCTCTTTAAGGACCAGGAAGACTATGACCGGTTCTGTGCCCGCCATGCCAGCAACCATGTAAAGAGCGGGGACCTGTCCTCCTATGAGGGGTGCTGCTACCTGGGCATTGACGCCGGTTCCACCACCACCAAGGCTGCCCTGGTAGGGGAGGACGGCACACTGCTGTACCGTTTCTATGACAATAACAACGGAAGCCCTCTGGCCACTGCCATCCGGGCTATCCGGGAGATAAAGGAACAGCTGCCTGAAACCGCCCGTATCGCCTACTCCTGTTCCACCGGTTACGGCGAAGCCCTGTTAAAGGCAGCCCTGATGCTGGATGAGGGGGAGGTGGAGACCATTTCCCACTATTATGCGGCTGCTTTCTTTGAGCCGGATGTGGACTGTATCCTGGACATCGGCGGACAGGATATGAAGTGCATCAAGATTAAGGACGGCACAGTGGACAGCGTACAGCTCAACGAGGCATGCTCCTCCGGCTGCGGTTCCTTTATCGAGACATTTGCCAGGAGCCTGAACTACAGTGTGGAGGATTTTGCCAGGGAAGCCCTGTTTGCCAAAAATCCCACGGACCTGGGCACCCGCTGCACGGTATTCATGAATTCCAATGTAAAGCAGGCCCAGAAGGAAGGAGCCACCGTGGCCGACATTTCCGCGGGTCTGGCTTATTCCGTTATCAAGAACGCATTATTTAAGGTAATTAAGATAACAAATGCTTCCGACCTCGGAGAACACGTGGTAGTCCAGGGAGGCACTTTCTACAACGATGCCGTGCTCAGAAGCTTTGAAAAAATATCAGGATGCCCGGCAGTACGCCCGGACATCGCAGGCATCATGGGCGCCTTTGGCGCTGCCCTCATTGCCAGGGAACGCTATCACATGGCCAGTGAACCGGAGACCTCCATGCTCTCCCTTGAAAAGATCATCGGCCTTAAGTACAGCACCTCCATGACCCGCTGCAAGGGCTGCAACAACCACTGTGTGCTGACCATCAACCAGTTCGGAAGCGGACGCCGCTTTATCTCAGGCAACCGCTGCGAGAGGGGTCTTGGCCTTGAAAAGGCCAAGAAAGAGATTCCCAATCTGTTTGATTACAAGTACCACCGGATGTTTGACTACGAATCCCTGCCCATGGACCAGGCGGACCGCGGTACGGTAGGCATTCCCAGGGTGCTCAACATGTATGAAAACTTCCCCTTCTGGGCTGTGTTCTTTAAGAAGCTGCGCTACCATGTGGTGCTGTCTCCCCAGTCCACCAGGCAGCTCTATGAGCTGGGAATCGAATCCATCCCCAGTGAATCCGAGTGTTATCCTGCCAAGCTGGTACACGGACATGTGACCTGGCTCATCAAGCAGGGCGTAAAGTTCATCTTCTACCCCTGCATCCCCTATGAGCGCAATGAGAGCCCGGACGCAGGCAACCACTACAACTGCCCCATGGTCACCTCATATGCGGAAAACATTAAAAATAACGTGGAGGCGCTGGCCGAGGAAAACGTGCGTTTTATGAATCCCTTTATGGCGTTTACCAACGAGGAGATTCTCACCGATACCCTTGTAAAGGAATTTTCAAGGACATTCCAGATTCCGGCTGCCGAAGTCAGGATGGCTGCCCATGCCGCCTGGCAGGAGCTGACTGCCTCCCGCGATGATTTGATGAAAAAAGGCGAGGAGACTCTGGCCTGGCTGAAGGAACACGGAAAGAGGGGCATAGTCCTGGCCGGCAGGCCCTATCATGTGGATCCTGAGATTCACCACGGCATACCGGAACTGATTACCTCTTACGGATTTGCCGTCCTCACCGAGGACTCCATATCCCATCTGGGCAGGGTGGAACGGCCTCTGGTGGTGACGGACCAGTGGATGTACCACTCCCGCCTTTACGCGGCTGCCAGCTTTGTAAAGACCCAGGATAATCTGGATCTGATTCAGCTCAATTCCTTTGGCTGCGGGCTGGATGCAGTGACCACGGACCAGGTTGCCGATATCCTGACCCATTCCGGCAAGATTTATACGGTGTTAAAGATTGACGAGGTCAATAACCTGGGAGCTGCCAGAATACGTATCCGCTCCCTCATTGCAGCCTTAAAGGTAAGGGACCAGAGACATTTTGAACGCAGGGTGGTGTCCAGCGCCTATCACCGGGTGGTGTTTACCAAGGAGATGAAGAAGGATTACACTCTTCTCTGCCCCCAGATGTCGCCCATTCATTTTGACCTTCTGGAGCCGGCTATCCGCTCCTTTGGATATAAGATTGAGGTATTGCAGAACCACAACCGAAACGCAGTGGACGTGGGACTCCAATATGTAAATAACGACGCCTGCTACCCGTCCCTCATTGTCATCGGACAAATCATGGACGCCCTGCTGTCCGGCAAATATGACCTGGACCACACGGCTGTCCTCATGAGCCAGACCGGCGGCGGCTGCCGCGCATCCAACTACATCGGCTTCATCCGCAGGGCCCTGGAAAAGGCGGGAATGCCCCAGATACCGGTTATCTCTGTCAACGCCAACGGAATGGAGACAAATCCCGGCTTCACCTTCACCGTGCCTCTGCTGACAAAAGCCATGCAGGCCATTGTGTACGGGGATATCTTCATGCGGGTGCTTTATGCCACCCGGCCCTATGAGGCAGAGCCAGGCAGTGCCAATGCCCTTCACATGAAATGGAAGGCCCGCTGCATTGCCTCCCTGTCCAAGAAAAATGCCGCCATGATAGAATTCGGACGCAATATAAAAGGGATTATCCGTGATTTTGACGCTCTCCCAAGGCTGGATGTAAAGAAGCCAAAGGTGGGCATTGTAGGGGAAATCCTTGTGAAATTCTCTCCTTTGGCCAACAACCACATTGTGGAGCTGCTGGAATCCGAGGGCGCCGAGGCAGTGATGCCTGATTTGATGGATTTCCTGCTGTATTCCTTCTACAACAGCAACTTTAAGGCCGAGCACCTGGGCTCCAAAAAATCCACCGCCAGACTGTGCAACGCAGGCATTGCCCTGTTGGAGTATTTCCGCAGGACAGCCAGGAAGGAACTGACGGCCAGCATGCATTTTACGCCCCCGTCAGCCATCAACGAGCTGGCCCAGATGGCCAAAGGCTTCGTATCCCTGGGCAACCAGACAGGGGAGGGATGGTTCCTGACCGGCGAAATGCTGGAGCTGATTCACAGCGGCGTGAACAACATCATCTGTACCCAGCCCTTTGGATGCCTGCCCAACCACATCGTCGGCAAGGGCGTCATTAAGGAACTGCGCCGGAATTACCCCCAGTCCAATATCATTGCCGTGGACTATGACCCCGGCGCCAGCGAAGTGAACCAGTTAAACAGAATCAAGCTCATGCTGGCCACAGCCCAGAAGAACCTGAAAACAGAGATATCCCGGGAGGACCGCGGAAACGGAAGGCGTCCCGTGGCTGCCTACAGCCCCTGCCTGGGAACCATGTCGCATACATAAAACGGTGTACGGAAACTACAAGCTGTATCCCGCCGTATATGAAATAATGTACATAATCAAACTATAATAAAACCCCTCCGTCCAATAAGGTAATCAACTGATTGATACTTATTGGCGGAGGGGTTTCGTTTATTGCTTTTTAATATATATCTTCCGTCTTACTCCGGAAACAGAGGCACAATCCGTTTTGCAGTCACCTGCACCAGTCCCATGTCCGACATCTTGGCATCAGGTATAACCGGAAGGGCAAGGGTCACAATGCGGAGCAAAGGATTTTCCATATTAGTAAGGCCCAGGGCCCTGTTGGCATCCTTCATCACGGCGCTGTCCTCTGCCAGCTCCTCTGCGGGCTTAAGGGACATAAGGCCTGCCAGCGGCAAAGCCAACGTGTGAAGAATCTTTCCCTCCTTCACGGCACACATACCGCCGCCTGTGCGCGCCAGCTCCTCTGCCGCTATAAGGGCTTCCTCCGGGTTGTCGTACACAATGGTAAGATTGTGGCTGTCATGGGATACCGTGGACGCCAGGGCACCTGTCTTTGTGCCAAAGCCCCTGACCAGACCCAGGGCTATGTTGTCATTGCCCTCGTAGCGGTTAACCACTGCCACAAATTTCAGGTCCTGGTCCCCGCTTATATCTATTCTGCCGTCCTTTACCCAAACCTCCTCGCACACGATATCCGTGGTGGAGAGATTCATGTCATAGTATTTCATCAGATTGACCTTTACTTTTCCCTGGGATACAGGCGGATGGATGGTAAAGTCCTCCGCGGCCAGCTTCCTTACGTGGACTGAGTTGGCTGACTCCAGAGGATAGGATTTGTCCTCAATTTCCGCCAGCAGCCTGCCCTCCTGGGCCACCAGCTTACCTGCGTAGAACACATGGCTGGGCCTCAGTTCCCTCAAATCATCTACCAGAAGCATATCCGCCGCGTATACCGGCGCAATC
>OKSH01002598.1_pt1 | contig 13079 bp, 10 predicted proteins | sample 1601231 | NCBI WGS metagenome assembly OKSH01 (sample SAMEA3541596, study PRJEB24748) | human gut metagenome | biome: human gut; feature: human-associated habitat; material: faeces | place: China | collected 2012 | reverse complement strand
TGGTGGATTGTGTCGGCTATCTTGTTCCAGGCGTGCTCGGACATCAGGAGGATGGAAAGAGCAGGATGGTAAAGACTCCTTGGGATGAGGAAGAGATGCCTTTTGAAGTCGCAGCTGAACGGGGAACGGAAAAAGTAATTACAGACCATTCAACTGTTGGTATCATGGTCACCTGTGATGGAAGTTTTGGCGAAATCCCGAGAGAGAATTACATAAAAGCAGAAGAGAAAACAGCTAACCAGCTCAAGCAGCTTGGTAAACCTTTTGTAATCATATTAAACAGCAGCGAACCTTCGTCATATAAAACAAAGGAATTGGCGAAAAAACTGCAGACGAAATATGCGGCGCCGGTCATTCCAGCCAACTGCGCTACCATGGAAAAGGACATTCCAGAGAAAATCTTTGACGAACTGCTGGGGCAGTTCCCAGTCAGCGAAGTGTTTATCGATCTTCCAGAATACATGGATGCGCTGTCACCAGACCACTGGATCAAAGCTGGCATTGTAGGTACCGTTCTTTCCTGGATGGATACCGTTGACACTATGGGCAGTGTAGAACCGTCGATTCAAGCCATCATGGCCAACGAGAATGTAAAGAAGGCCAGCGTGGTCAGCTGTGAAATGGCCACAGGCAGAGTCATCATTGAGATTCAGCTGAAAGATGGTCTTTATTATCAGATTATTGAGGAACTGCTCAATCATCCAGTAGCCAGCGATCGTGAACTATTCTTGCTGTTAAAAGAATATTCCAAAGCGAAGCAGGCTTATGACGATATGGAAGAAGCGCTCAGCAGTGTGAGCCGCACCGGATACGGCATCGTCCACCCGAAGCTGCAGCAGATGAATCTTGGGCAGCCAGAGGTCTTTAAACAGGGCAATAAATTCGGTGTCAGACTGGTGGCATCTGCGCCTTGTCTGCATATCATTAGAACGGATATCAGTACTGAGATTTCTCCGATTGTGGGCACTGAACAACAGTCTGCAGATTTGGCAAGTTTCCTGATGGAGAAATTCTCGGGTTCCGAGGAAGAAAACGAGATTTGGGATACAAATCTTTTCGGTAAATCTCTGCAGGATCTGGTTGTTGAACAGATGGACGGCAAACTGACATCTATGCCAGAGACACTGCAGGTCAAAGTGCAGAGGTCGCTGCAGAAGATCAGCAACGAAGGAAAAGACTATTTTATCTGTATCATATTGTAATCGAAAAGACCTGAAACTGTCGTAATGGAAACGATTGTTTCAGGTCTTTTGGTTTTTATTATTTGGATTTTTCCAGATAGGCCAAAGCCTCTGTCTCTTCTATCTGATACTTTTCTATCAACTTTTTTAGAATCTGGTCATCTGACAGATGGAATTCTCTGTAGGCGGCTATCAGATTGGTGATACCAAGCTCGATGCCTTCGCTGCGGCCTTTGTTGTAGTATTCTTCGGCTGCTTCCTTCGCTCTGATTTCAGCAAATTCTTCGCTTGTGATTTCCTTGAACAACATACTCCCCACCTCCGGACTGTTTTTCTCGAGAAAGTCTTTTAGGATACCTTCACTGATACAGCGCTGGATAGCCATATTGACTGCCTCTTTTGCGTCTTTTCCTTGGCTGCGGTAGTCCTTAATGCATTCCAGTAAAAGGCTGTAACCCCGTAGTTTTTCGCTCCGCTCCAAAACTTTCTGGCTCTGTTCGTCATCATTATTATAATGCATCTTAATGATTTTTACCACAAGTTCTACCGAATTTTCCGGTGGTTTATGCAAAAAACTATCAGATAATCTTAATGTCGTTGTTTTCCACTTCTGACTGCCTGTATAGACGACAAAAAATTCAGGAGTGGGGATTTTGACCCTTTTACTGCCATATAGTGCGACTGCGTCTACTAGCTTTTCATAGGTTCTTGCTATGTATTCCAATTGGCGAAGGGGCATGTTATGATTGATAGCAGCTTGATGTTCCGTCAAAATGATAAATTGTTTGTCGATGATAAATCCGAGATCGTTTTTCAGGTTTGTGTAGACCGCATCTTCTAAAGTGGTGAATTCCACCTCTGTATCAGGGCCATAGTTTGTATCCTCTAGTGCGTTGAACAATTCAATTGCATTTTCTTTTTCAGAAAAAAGCATACGGAAAACAGTGTCCTGATGATTTCGTTTTGGTTCAGCTGCTTGATTCATAAATCTACCTCCTGTAATTATTTACCAATATTATATCGCATGAAATTGGTAAAATCAAGAAATAATCCAAATTATGTAAGTTAATGCGGGCATAATATTTACTGAAGAACGATAAAATTTATGGATTCTCTTGCAGATTTGTGATAAAATATTCCCATTAATGGTAATTCTAAAATCAAAATGGGGTATATTGAATGACATATTTTATCAGCTTTTTCACAGAACACGATTGGACTGCGTTTATTTATAGTATCAACTTAATCATCGCACTGGCTATTATATTCTTAGAAAGAAAAAATCCAGCAGCTTCACTTGCTTGGATTTTAGTTCTTTTTGTTCTGCCCATCGCGGGTATATTTTTCTACATGATACTGGCGCAAAATATTTCCAGACAAAAGATATATAAATTGACAGACAGTGAAAAAAGCGTCATCACAGAGGAATTAAAATACCAAATTGAAAGCATCGATAACGGAAAATTTGAATTTGTAAATGATACTGCAGAAAAGTGGAAGCACATGATAAAACTAAATCAGGTGTATGGTGCATCTTATCTGACGCAGAATAACGATATAGAGATTTTTGATGATGGCAAGAAGATGTTTCACAAGCTGATGAGAGATATCAATCATGCCACCAAATCTATCAACGTCATGTATTATATCGTCAAAGACGATATGGTGGGTAAAAAGTTTCTCGAGGCTTTGACACAGAAGGCCCGGGAGGGCGTAGAAGTAAAGCTGATGATGGACGCTATGGGGTCAAGATTTATCACTAACAGAAAACTGCGCGATTTTCTGGCAGCTGGCGGCAAAGTTGCATATTTTTTTAAGCCCAAATTGAAATATATTAATCTGAAGTTAAATTACAGAAATCACAGAAAAATTGTCGTCATAGACGGTAAAGAAGGTTATATCGGCGGATTTAACATTGCCAACGAATATCTGGGATTTAAGCGGAGATTCGGATATTGGCGTGACACCCATATCAAGATACGCGGCAGTGCGGTACAGGATCTCAACGCTACTTTTGTTATGGATTGGCGTTTTGCTTCAAAAGAAAACATTGAACTGGCAGAAATATATTTTAATCCCATGGAGGATAAAGGCGCATCCCCCATACAGATTGTTTCCAGCGGACCTAATTCAGTGAGGGAAGAAATCAAACGCTCCATGATGAGAATGATTACTTATGCAGAAAAGACGGTATACCTTCAAACCCCATATTTCATTCCAGATCCCAGTATGCTGGAATCGCTGAAAATGGCTGCACAGTCAGGAGTAGACGTGAGGATTATGATTCCCTGCATGCCAGATCATATCTTTGTCTATTGGGCGACCTATGCCTATTGCGGAGAACTGATCAGATCAGGGGCGAGGGTGTACATCTATGACAGCGGTTTTCTTCACGCGAAGACCATGGTTGTAGATGGGGAGGTGGCAACTGTCGGATCAGCAAACTTTGACAGGCGCAGCTTCCGCCTTAACTTTGAATCGAATGCCTTTGTCTACGATGAAGGGTTTGCAAAGAAAATGGACGATCAGTTCATGAAAGATATTGAACACTGACTTTAGAAGACTACAATAATCGATCTGTTATAATTAAGTTTAAAGAAGCGATTTCAAGATTGCTTTCAGATATACTATAATTTACGACTAAATCCGTCCAATCGGGCAACGCAAAAATGCTTGCCCTCTTGGGGATTTAAAGCATAAGAACTTCCATCAGTTTCTTTCCAAGAAACTGTGGCAAGGACCATTATACGACAAACGCCAAGTCGCTCACTACGTTTGCGAGGCGTTATAGCATAAGAACTTCCATCAGTTTCTTTCCAAGAAACTGTGGCAAGGACCATTAGGAGGGGAAAGAATGAAATTTTATATTGCACTTTGGTTTGCAAAGATAATCAACGTCATCATCAATATTGTGGACAAGAGCAGAGGCTCGAACTTCTCTGGAGAAAAAGCCATGAAAATTGATCCGCAGATGGTAGCTCATTTTAAGGGAATTGACTACGCAAAGGTTCTCTTTATCACAGGAACCAACGGAAAATCTACTACGACGAACCTAGTTCACCACATATTTAAGAGTAACGGTAAAAAGATCATTGCAAACCTGGAAGGCGCAAATTTGATCTACGGCGTCGCTACAGCTCTTTCAAAAGCTTCTACGCTGACAGGAAAGATAAAGGCAGACTACATCATCTTTGAGACGGACGAAAGATATCTGCCGTTGATTTACAAACAGCTGCCGGCAGAGAACATTATGATTACCAACCTGCAGAAGGACCAGGTGCAGCGTAACGGCGATCCGGATTTTATCTACAGGAAGCTCTTTCCTACAATCGGCGGCAATGTGCGTCTGTTTCTGAATAACGAAGAGCCGCGCACCAAGTCTTTTGACGAGAATAGCGACAAAATCATCACCTATGGCGTAGAACGGCACGAAGAGTCTTTTACCAAGGACGGTACTTATCCGACCATGGCCTGTCCGAAGTGCAGACATAAAATTGTCTTTGACTATTATAACAACGACGGAGTTGGCAAATTCCACTGTGTCAATTGCGGACACAGAAGTGACGACACAGCAGACTATACGGTTACCGATGTAAATTTTGCTGATCGTTCGTTTAAATTTGAGGACGTAAGCTTCAATATGCCATATGACACGCCGTATATGTGCTATAACTATGCCGGCGCTTTAGCCGTTGCCAAAGAACTGGGCGACATCAGTCCCGCAGAAGCGGCAAAGGCTTTCGGAGAATTCAAAAACGTGGGCGGCCGTTTTGAAATCTTGAAATATAAAGGCAAGACAATCAAATATATGAGAATCAAGCAGGAAAATCCAGAGACCTTACAGACCTGTATCAACGTCATGGCGGCAGATCCGGAAAAAAAGATGGTATGTTTGGGATTGTGTCCGCTGATTGACATGATTCCACACTACGCCAACTCCTTTTACGCATTTGACTGCCAATTAGATAAACTAGTACAGTCCAATGTGGAAAAGTATTTCTGCTTCTCTGACAGAGTCTGCTATGACACTGCAAATAGATTGATTTACGAAGGGGTGGACAAGTCCATGATTTCCATCGCTGATACAGAAGAGGTGGACACCATTTTCAAAGAAATTGAAAGCGTTGAAACAGATAATATCTATCTGATTACGTGGATTCATACGTTCTACTATATGAAAAAGTATATCGAAAAGGAGGGAAGATAAATGAATACGATGAAAATAGCATGGCTCTTCCCGGACACATTGTATCTTCACGGCGAAAGAGGCAATATATTAGCTCTGGCTCGTTTTGCAGAGCTGGCAGGTTTTCAGGCACAGATCGAAAAAGTTGACTTTGAGACAGAGAATTTTGACGCGATGGATTATGACGTCATTTTTTGTCCGCCGGGAGAAATCGCATCCTATCCTACCATATTAGATTGGCTGAAACCTTATAAAGAACTGTTTCAGAATTTTGTAGAAGCCGGAAGGCCGATGGTTGTAACAGGGACCTCTATTGCACTATGGGGCAGCAAAGTAGTACGAACAGATGGCAGTGAATTCGAAGGAATGGGACTCTTAGAAGTAGAAGCCAGAGAGAATGAAGCCGTCTATGGAGACGATATATATTTTTCCTGCAGTTACCACGGCGCAGAGATGGAAATTATCGGAAACCAGATTCAAATGGCTGATTTTATCAATCAAGGTGAGGAACCTTTTGGAAAGTTGATTTACGGTTATGGCAATACTGGCAAAAATCGGGAAGAAGGATTTCAAAAAAAGAATGCTATCTTCACCAATACTCTGGCGCCAATGCTGGTAGTCAGTCCGAAACTGACCATGGAAATCATCAAAGCGGCAGCAGAAAGCAAAGGTCTGCCAATTGAAAATATCCAGTTTGATATGGAGTTAGAAGAAAAATCCTTTGCGACGAAAAAAGAATTTATCTTTGGTAAAGAGAGCAGACTGACCAACTGTAAAGAGAAGGAATAGAAAAAGACGGCGTAAATAAGCGCCGTCTTTTATTCTCTTGAACATCATGATTTTCTGGTTGTTTTGCTACAGTCGTTATCGTAATTGCCGCAGCCATTGTGAGAGCCGAGAGAAACCTCAAGCCCAATTCCGCCTCGAATTGGGGAGATGACCATACCGATCACAATTCCGGCCATAAGTCCGCCTGCAACCATAAGCCCTTTTTCGATAGGCGTATGCTGTCTGTTAAAAAATTCCTTAATCTTGCACGGCTTGCATGCTGGAGCCGTATTTGTATCTTCACAGATCTAACGTTCCTCCTTAGTTTTTTTATCATTTTATCATAGTTTAGAGTGGGATGTAAAGTTCCGTACCGATCATTAAATTATATGGATCGATATTTGGGTTCGCATTCATGACATCGTCTAATTTTACGCCATGTTTCTTTGCGATTAAGTACAAGGTGTCGCCAGCTTCTACGACATGAACCTTCATTGAAGGCATTGGTTTTTCTTCTGGTTTTGTAAGCTGAGATTCGTCTCCAGGGATGCATAGTCTTGTTCCAATCTCCAGATTATACGGATTGGTAATGCAGTTCACCTTCATTAAGAGACTTACAGGCAGATCGTATTTATCTGCAATGGTATAAAGTGTATCACCTGCTGTAACAGTGTAAACGTCGATACACACAAGAGAATTATTCATAAAAAACCACCTTTCATTTTTGACCATAAAGGCCATCTTTGTAATATAATATTTCAAATTGTTCAATTCTGTGATAAAATATGATGAAATATATTGGGAAAGGAAAGAATTAATTTTGAAACGTTTTGTTAAATCGCCAGCATTTGTCATTCTAATCATGCTGGTCATACTGAATATTGTAGAGGGCAGGTTTGAAAATCCAATGGATTGGCTCATGAGCGAACTGCTCATGCTTCCAGGCATCATTATCGGCCTCTCTTTCCATGAATTTGCTCATGGCATAGCATCTTATGCTTTAGGAGATCCTACACCGAAACTGCAGGGGAGATTGACCATCAACCCGGCGGCGCATATTGATCCCTTTGGATTCATCGCATTGCTTTTGGCAGGATTTGGCTGGGGCGTACCGGTACAGATTGACCCTAGATATTATAAGCACAGAAGAAGAGACGAGTTTCTGGTATCTATTGCCGGTGTAGTGATGAACTTCTTCATTGCCGTCATCTTTACCTTCATCTTGCGGATTATAATATCTGTCAATCCAGCCTGGGCCTTTGGAGAAATTGGAAGTATTGTGGTGAATATCTTTCAGTATGTCATTCTAATCAACCTGGTTTTGATGATCTTCAACCTGCTTCCAGTGCCTCCATTGGATGGATTCGGCATTGTAACCCAGATTTTTAATCTGGAGAAGTATTCATGGTATTACAAAGTATATGACAAAGGATTTTTAATATTATTAGTCCTGATATTTTTAAATGTCACAGATTATATACTGACTCCAGGAGTTGACTTCGTTTATGGCTGGCTGGTAAATACGATTATTTTTTAGAAAGCATGAGGCCCGCAGATAAAATCTGCGGGCTGTTCGCTTTTTTTGACGCAGTTTCGCGTCAAATATTTTTAAAATTCCCATACTCCAAAACCATTGACTTCCCCATACAGCGGTTGTAAGATTATTCCAATAATCATAACAGAGGGACATATTGAAAGGAGAAGAAGAATTATTAGCACTCTATATAGGTGAGTGCTAAAAAACGCTTTACTTTTTGTTTTAATAGGTATAGAATAAGACTAGAGATTAAAAATAAAGCTAAACTAATAAATGTTACATGATTTGGGGGTGAACATTATGAACATAGAGAGATTTACGCAAAATGCACAGACAGCGATTATGGATTGTCAAAATATCGCTATTTCCGAAGGGCATCAGATGCTGGATGGAGAGCACTTGCATCTGGCTTTGCTGATGCAGAAAGATGGATTGATTCCAAAGCTTCTGAAATACATGGAGGTGGATCCGACGTCACTGATTGCAGACCTGGAAGAGCAGATGGAAAAGCTTCCGAAGGTCTCAGGCGCAGCAGATAATATCTATTCTTCCAGAAGACTGAATCAGATTTTGATGGATGCGGAGAAAAATGCTGACAAATTCAAAGACGAATATGTCAGTGTAGAGCACATCTACCTGGCCCTTTTAGGAGAAAGAGGCACGCCGTCTGCTAAGATTTTCTCTAAGTACAATATTACAAAAGACAAATTCTTAGAAGCATTGTCCAAGGTCAGAGGCAATCAGAGAGTTACCAGTCAGAATCCAGAAGAGAATTATGACGCCTTGAACAAATATGGCCGCGACTTGGTGGAAATGGCTAGAGAGGGCAAGCTGGATCCCGTTATCGGAAGAGACAGCGAAATCAGACATGCCATTCAGATTTTGTCCAGAAGAACCAAAAATAATCCCGTTCTTATCGGTGAACCGGGAGTCGGCAAAACCGCGGTCGTAGAGGGGCTAGCACAGAGAATTCTTAACGGAGACGTACCGGAAGGACTAAAGGATAAAACCATCTTTGCTCTGGACATGGGCGCTTTAATTGCAGGCGCTAAATTTCGTGGAGAATTTGAAGAGAGATTAAAGGCCGTTTTAAACGAAGTCGAGAAATCGGAAGGAAGAATCATTTTATTTATCGACGAGATTCATAACATCGTCGGCGCTGGCAGGACGGAAGGTTCCATGGATGCAGGAAACCTGCTGAAGCCAAAACTGGCCAGAGGAGAACTGCACTGCATCGGTGCGACGACCTTAGACGAATACAGAAAGTATATCGAGAAGGACGCTGCGCTAGAGAGGCGTTTTCAAAAGGTCATGGTCGACCAGCCGTCGGTTGAGGATACCATCTCTATTTTGAGAGGTTTGAAGGAACGTTTTGAAATACACCACGGCGTCAGAATCACAGATAACGCTCTGATTGCCTGTGCGACCTTGTCAGATCGGTATATCTCTGACAGATTCCTGCCTGATAAGGCGATTGACTTGATGGACGAGGCGGCTTCAAAGATCAGAACGGAAATTGACAGTATGCCGACAGAGCTGGATGAAATCTCCAGAAAAATCATGCAGCTTGAAATTGAGAAGCAAGCCCTTGGCAAGGAAACCGACAGAGGCTCAAAGGCAAGGCTGGAAACCCTGGAGAAAGAATTGGCCCAACTGAAAGAAGAAAATGCCTCTATGCGGGCACAGTGGGAAAATGAGAAAAAAGCAATCACCGAACTGAAAGGCACGAAAGAACAGATTGAAGAAGTAAAGCATCAGATGGAAGAGGCTGAGAGAAACTACGACCTTGAAAAATTAGCACAGCTGAAATATGGCGTGCTGCCCGAATTAGAGAAAAAGCTGGAAGAAGAAAAACGCAGCAATGAAAACTCAGAAGAGAATCGTCTATTAAAAGAAGAAGTCGGTGAAGAAGAAATTGCCGATGTAGTCTCCGGCTGGACAGGGATTCCTGTTGCAAAGCTGGTAGAATCTGAAAAGGAAAAACTGCTGAAATTGCCAGATATTCTGCACACAAGGGTAGTCGGCCAGGAAGAAGGTGTTTTGTCGGTCTCTGAGGCTATTTTAAGGGCTAGAGCGGGTCTGAAGGAAGAGAACCGGCCCATTGGCTCTTTCATTTTCCTCGGTCCAACAGGGGTAGGTAAGACAGAGCTGGCCAAAGCCTTGTCAGAAGCCCTCTTTGATACTGAGAAAAACATGATTAGAATTGACATGTCAGAATATATGGAGAAGCATTCTGTATCCAGACTAGTAGGCGCGCCTCCAGGATATGTAGGTTATGACGAAGGCGGTCAGCTGACAGAAGCCGTAAGAAGGCGTCCATACAGCGTTATTCTCTTCGACGAAATTGAAAAAGCTCATCCTGACGTATTTAACATCTTGCTTCAGCTGTTGGACGATGGGCGTTTGACCGATAATCAAGGAAGAACCGTAGACTTTAAAAATACGATTATCATCATGACGTCCAATATCGGCAGCAGTGAGTTAATTGACAATATCAAGGCCGACGGCTCTATCGATGCGGCGACAAAGGAAAATGTGGAAAATCAGCTTAAGAATTACTTCAGACCAGAGTTCCTCAACAGAATTGACGACATCGTCGTATTCAGCCCGCTGACGGAGCAGCAGATCGTCAAAATCATCGAGCTGTCACTGGTCGGTTTGGAACACCGCCTGGCTGAGCGTGATGTCAAACTGGAACTGACAGATAAGGGTAAAAAATTCATCGCAAGAGAATCTTATGATCCGAATTACGGTGCAAGACCGGTGAAGAGATACCTGCAGAAGAACGTGGAAACACAGCTGGCGTCAAAACTGATTAAAGGTGAGATTGTTGACGGCGACACTGTGGTCATCGATTCCAACGGAGAAGCGCTTTTGTTTACAACAAAATAGAGCAAAAAATTGAGGATTGTCTCCCTTTGAGACAATCCTTTTTTTAAAACTATCGTAAATTAACACAGTCGAGATTTTGGATTTTACATCAAGATTACTTAAACTTCCGGCTTCCCGAATTATCCATATGAATGCTCATGGCGAGAGCGCCTCCTTCGACGTCTTTAGCCATGAAAGCATCAAATATCGCTTTATGCTCCTTCAGCACATTGGTTAGGTAGTCTGGTGCATAATAATTAGATGGATTACAGTGTTTCAAATAAACTTGATAAGAAGACAAAAGCTGTTTCAGCATTCTGTTATGTGTTGCATTGTAGATGATTTGATGAAAAGCAGTATTGATGTTGAGCATTTTGTTGATATCGTTTTTCATCGTGTAGAATTCCATGAATTCAAAAGTCTCTTCCAGTTCGTTGATTTCTTCTTCAGTAATTCTTTCAATGGCCCAACGCACCGCTTGTATTTCGTAGGCTTTTCTAAGCACATACATATCTTCAATGTCCTGTTCTGAAAGTCCTAATACAAAGGCGCCTCTATTGGGAATATTTTCAATCAGTCCGTCCATTTCTAACTGGCGCAGGGCTTCGCGAACAGGAGTCCTGCTCACTTTATACTCGTCGCAGATCTTTTGTTCTGTGAGTTTTTCGCCTGCTTTTAATTTTCCTGTGAGAATATCCTCTTGCAGTTCTGAGTAAAGATTGGTAGACAACGGTTGGTTACTAGTCTTACCGTCCTCTAAATATTGAATGATTGACATTTTGTTCCTCCTTAATAACTGTATACAATTATATGTCTGGCATACAATTTTGTCAAGACTGTCAGCGGAAGATGAAATTCCATCTACTGACACAAGGATTACTGGTTGTCAAAATTTGTTTTTTCTTGTATAATCTTTTGTATGAAAAAAGAAGTGATAAATAAGATATTGGATATCTTGGAAGAAACCTATCCTGAAGCGGAGTGTGCGCTTCATCATCAAAATGTATTTCAGCTGATTGTTTCAGTGGCATTGTCGGCACAGACGACGGACAAGAGTGTTAACCAGGTTACGCCTGATTTGTTTGCCGCATATCCGGACGCCTTTGCCCTCGGCGATGCAGATCCAGAAGAAGTCAGCAAATACATAAAGCGAATCGGCATGTACAAAACCAAATCAAAAAATATCGTCAATATGGCCAAGGTTTTGGCAGAAAAATATGACGGGCAGGTTCCTGACGACTACGATAAGTTGGTAGAACTGCCGGGTGTCGGCAGAAAAACCGCTAATGTAGTGCTGTCGGTAGGCTTTGGACATCAACGCATCGCCGTTGACACCCATGTCTTCCGGGTTGCAAATCGAATCGGGCTCGTCAATGCAAAAGACGTGCTTAAAACAGAGCTTGCTTTGATGGAAGTTTTGCCGGAGGATCGCTGGTCCAGGACACATCATTCGCTGATTTTTCACGGCAGAAATTGCTGTGCGGCTAGAAAGCCGGACTGTGAGAACTGCAGTATCGCAGAATACTGCGAAAAGCATCTGTAAAGATGAAATGGGTATTGGGGAAATAAGTTAAAATCTTTGTTCAATTTTTAAGGAGAACATATGAAGAAAAGACTTTTCATTTCCCTGATGGTAGTCGTATTGACGGTTATTGCCTTGCCGTTCAATACGGAGGAAGTACAGGCAAATAGTGAAAGTGCGAATTTTACGGGGAGCGCTTGCACAAGCGACGACAATGCGGCGGCAACGATTGATTATGTCAAAAGCGAATATAAGCATATGAGTCGTTACAACGGCCCCGGGCAGTGTTGGGGTTATGCAGAAAAAGTGAGAGAGATGCTGGCAAGTTCCAGCAGCACAAAATACTACACTGGTCTGAAAAACACCGCATCTAATTTTAAGAAGAAGTGTCTGGGCATCAAAGCCGGCTCTCATATTCGGTTTTCCCATGGAAGCAGTTTTAACGGCTGGTCTGGGCATTCTGTCGCATTATTGAAGGTCTCCAAAGATCAGGTGATCTGGGCGGACAACAATTACTACAGGAGCAATATCGTCTCCTATTATAAAGGGTCGATGAATGACTTCATGAAATGCTATGGGCAGTACGGTTATATCAATATGGTATCTGAGACGACAAAGTTCAAAACCTATACGACGCCCAAGTTATCTGTCACTGCCAATCATTCTGCCGGTAAGATCAAACTCACCTGGTTGGCATCCACTGGGGCAGAGCGATATGAAGTATATCGAAGTTATTCCAAAAAAGGTGATTATACAAAGATTGCAGAATCAGCGTTCACAAACTATGTCGATGATTCTGTAAAACGCGGCGTCAAAGTCTATTATAAAGTGAAAGCTGTTAAGAACAACCAAAGTAAATATGGAAACGTGGAAAGCATCAGCTTAAAAGACAAGTAAAATCATAATATGAGGACTTGTCTAAAAACGAAAAACTGCGTACAGGACGGTATTGAAAGGTTTCTGTACAGCTAAAAAGGGAACTGGCCCCATTAACGATTTCTTTCGTTAATGGGG
>OKSH01002589.1_pt1 | contig 13116 bp, 12 predicted proteins | sample 1601231 | NCBI WGS metagenome assembly OKSH01 (sample SAMEA3541596, study PRJEB24748) | human gut metagenome | biome: human gut; feature: human-associated habitat; material: faeces | place: China | collected 2012 | reverse complement strand
ATAATTTTCATTGCAAGTTCTCTGGGGGTAAGTTTGTAGGTGGATAGATAATCGCCAAGCTGGACTAGAGCATATTATAGAGAATTCTACGGGCAATAACAATAAAATTTTCGCTGATTTAAGTTATGAAATGCGATTGAATTGTGAAGATTTGAACCGAATTGCTGATGTTCGTGTATATGTCAATGATGTGCTTGAGTCCTCTGTTTACAATAATGGACGAATTTATTTTCCTAGTCGAGGGATAAGCAATAGACGAATTTTTCTAGATTGTTATGGGTTTGCGGAGTTGTCTATTACGCTTATATTAGTAGATGGACAAGAATGTACGCTGAATTCAGAGTATTTACCGATTTTGGTGCGACGAGAGGAACTTAATAATTCGGTAGAAGCAATGGCTAGATTTGTTTATAATAATCAAGAATGGCTTTTGTTAAATGGAGAACTCAAACCGAAAAAACCATCTGGGCTTAAAGAGAATGGGTACCGTAGTCTTGCGACACAGATTTTGTTAGCAGAAGAGATTGCAGCTATATATGAGAGTAGTTATGGATATTTCAAAGCTAATAGCAGATTCAAGTTGGAAAAGATGTCTGTAATTGAGAGACTAGAGCGAATACAATATGTGACGCAGGGAACGCTGTCATATACAGCAACGCATCCAGAGTACTTGCGGCAAGTAAATAGTACGCAAGGTATATTTATTGGAAATCGTGTGTATCAACCACAGAAAACAGAAACTGTTCAAAATACACGCTCATATGATATATATGAGAATAGAGTGATTTTAGCATTTCTAAGGAATATGATTGATTCGGTACAATCTTTGCAAGGATATTGCTGTAATCTATTAAGTAAAATCCCCAATGATAAAGATTATAGCTCAGAGTACATTTATTCATCATTTTTTATGTTTTCTGAAACAAGAAAAATGATAGAAGATGGAAAGACTCAGTTGGAGAAATTGTCTGAAAAATTTACATATTTATGGGGAATGTATAGTGATATTCTTCGTATCCCCCTAGATCAACATATAGTACCCCCTAGACCGACTGCAATTTTTCTCTCCGTTCCACAATATAATCGAATATTCGTTAGAATTCATCAATGGTTTAGTTTTGGAATATATAATTTTTCTAAAGAACATTTTGCAACGGTGTACAAAGGGAACATAATAAAAAACTTAATAATGGACTGCCAATCTTACACAAAGTACCGCCCAAACGAGACTACGGGCGGTATTTTTGTATCATGGCGGAGAAAGGAGGAACTTCCCACGGGGGCTTGACTGAAAAGTTGAGCCCCTTTTTTCATGCCAAAAAACAGGAGGTAAATGCTTATGGCAGATGATAAAACCACAAAAACGCCGGAACAGCCGGTAACGGATAGCGGGCCGGGCAAGGAAACGCCTCCCGCTCCCCCAAAAGAGCCGGAGAAGGTTTCCGTTTCCCCGGAGCCGGAAAAAAAGACGGAACCAGAGGTAAAGAACCCACAGGTTTCTGTCTATAACTTCGCTGAAATTATGAAGGAAAAGAAAGTCGAGGAACGGGCGGCAGCTCCCGGCGTGGAAAAGCCTGACCCGGCAAAAGCGGAGAAACCGGAAAAGCAGCCGGAGGCTCCGAAAAAAGCAGAGGAAAAACCCAAAGAGCCGGAACAGCCGAAGCGCCGGGGCCGTCCCCCGAAAGCAGATAAGGACAAGGACCCAGCCCCGAAGTCCAAAGCTCCTGCACAGAAACCGGAAAAGGCGGTCAAAAAGGAACTGGAGAAAAAAACGGCTCCAACGGTGCAGACCTCTCCCGCTCCGAAGGAACCCGAAAAGCCGAAGGATGCACCACGCCGGGGCAAGGAGCAGATCGTCTATATCAAGCTGAACGAGCTCCACGCCTTCAAGAACCATCCCTTTGAGGTTCGGGATGATGAAGAAATGCGGGCTATGGTGTCCAGCGTCAAGGACAAGGGCGTGACCCAGCCCGTTATCGTCCGTCCCCGTGAGGATGGCGGCTATGAGATCGTGTCCGGCCACCGCCGCCAGAAAGCCAGTGAGCTTGCCGGATATGCGGATATGCCCTGTATCGTCCGAAACCTGACAGACGATGAAGCCATCACGCAGATGGTCGAGGACAATCTGAACCAGCGTGAAGAAATCCTACCCAGTGAGCGGGCCAAAGCCTTGAAAATGCAGCTTGAGGCTATCAAGCACCAGGGCTCCCGCACTTCGGGCCAGATTGACCCGAAGGACGCAGGCAAACGCTCCAACGAGATCGTGGCCGAGCGCAATAAGATGGCCGTCAAACAGGTGCAGCGGTATATCCGGCTCAATGAGCTGGTTCCAGACCTGATGAAGCTGATGGATGAAAAAAAGCTGGGCTTTACTACGGCGGTGGAGCTTTCCTATATCGGCAAGAAGAACCAGAACTATATCGCCGTCGCCATTGACAGCCAGCAGTCCTCGCCTTCACAGGCGCAGGCAAAGCGTATGCGTGAGCTGGACGAAAAGAAGCTGCTCAACGGGGATGTGATCGACGGCATTATGATGGAGGACAAAAAGGAGGTAGACAAAGTGATTTTGACAGGTGCGGAACTGAGCAAGTATTTCGGCAAGGAAACTACGCCGAGGGAAATGAAGGACCAGATCATCAAGCTGCTGGACGACTGGAAGGGCCAGCAGAAGGAACACGAAAAACCGGAGAAGAAAACCGAACAGGAAAAGTAAGCCCAAACTTCGGGTCAGCATGGCCCGAGGATTGCGGGGCTCTGCCCCGCGCCCCGAAGCTCTGGAGATATAAATGATTCCCCGTCGCCAGTTATTCCGTAGCATAGCCGGGAAAATCAGTCAAGGGCAGCGCCGCCGCAGGCGGTGCCAGAGGCACCCTTGACGGATTTCTCCCGGTTATGCTTTTTCCCGGTCAAGCGACGGGGATATAAATTCTCCAGAGCCGTTCCCCTTCCCGGGGGAAGGGGCGGAGGGGTTGGGCGAACTCTTGCTTTTCCCTAAACCAAAACAGAAATGGAGGCTCAACCAATGAAACGACCTTTAGCATACCTGACCGCCGCATGGAGCGGCGAGCCGGATGTTGATATGGAGCTGGCGGCCCACTACTGCCGTCTTGCTTATGAGGCGGGCTTTTCCCCGATCTGCCCGCTCTTGTATCTGCCGCTGTTTTTGAATGACAGCGTTCCCGAGGAACACAAGGCCGGGATTGATATGCGCCGGGATATGCTGCGGCGCTCCCACACCCTGATTGTCTGCGGCAGCGCTGTGGACGAGGATGTAAAAAATGATATTGCGGTTGCCGGGCGGCTGGGCATTGCGGCGACCACACTGGAAGGGGTGCTTGCCGTGAAGGGACACGGCACCCCGGGCCATGCCGGACATTAAGCTGGGAAGCCTTTTCGACGGGATTGGCGTGTTCCCTCTGGCTGCTTCCCGGTGCGGTATCCGTCCGGTATGGGCCAGTGAGATTGAAAAAGCGCCCATCTCCATAACCAAAAGGCACTTTCCCGACATGGTGCATTTGGGGGATATTACGAAGGTGGACGGCGGGAAAATCCCGCCGGTTCATGTAATTACCTTCGGTTCCCCCTGTCAGAACCTTTCTCTGATCGGCAACCGCTCCGGCCTTGCCGGGGCAAAATCAAGCCTGTTCTATCAGGCGTTTCGTATCATACAGGAAATGAGGGATGCTACTGATAACCTATATCCAGCTATCGCTGTTTGGGAAAACGTCATGGGAGCGTTTTCTACAAATGACCGGATGGACTTTAGAGCCGTCTTATCCGCCTTCTCGGACACCGAAGTTCCAATGCCTCCTTCGGGAAGATGGGGAAACGCCGGAATGGTGCGAGGGGGAACGCCTGATGTGTGCTGGCGGCTCATGGACGCCCAGTATTGGGCAGGCTCCCGAAGGCTGGCACGAAGGCAGCGGATTTTCGTCGTGGCGGATTTTGGAGGCAGACGTGCCGCAGACATACTATTTAAGCCCCGTCCAATGCTCCCACTTCCTCCGCCTTGCGGAGAGGGCGGGTGGGCCGCCGCCGAAGGAGATCGAACAGCTTCTTTTGAAACAGGGCGGCAGATACCAGTCATCCACCCCTTTCAGTGCTTCCGTATGCGGGGAGCGGCAAAAAGGCAGGAAGAAACGGCCTTCCGAAACAGCTTCGGATTACCAACTGACCCTTTTCCCACTCTTTTAGCCAGTGATGTAACGCCCTTTGCCTTCTGGTATGAGGGCGACCCGAAGGGCGGCTGTATCCGTTTTCTGACGGAAACGGAAAGCGAACGGCTGATGGGGCTGCCAGAGGGCTGGACAAAGTACGGGGCGGACGACGTGGAGATCCGGCCTCTGCAACGCTACAAGGCACTGGGAAACGCGATTGCCCTCCCTTGCGCCGATTACATTATGGCCGGGATTTATGAGGTGCTGGCTGACCGGGCCGGAAAGGAGGAATGAGCCCATGTTTGAAGCCTATATAACCAATACAGCCCTATACCCCTTAATGGGGATTGAGGTAGGGACAACGGTACATTTCCCCATGACGACACAGGAGTTGCAGGCCGCCCTTGCCAAAATCGGGATAGACGGGAAACGGTACAGCGAAGTGTTCTTTACCAGCTTTGACAGTGATGTGCTGGGGCTCTACGATTATCTCTACGAATGTGAGAACATCGACGAGCTGAACGAGCTGGGCCACGCTCTGCTGGAAGTACGGGATAAGGGCGGACTGGAAACCTTTGAAGCCGCTCTTGTCTTGGGAAACCACACAAGGAGCGTGAAGGATTTGATAAACCTGACGCAGAACCTTGACCTTTACCGCTTTTACCCGGATATTTCCGATGATGAAGGGCTGGGCCGTCTTTACGCCGACGAGCTTGGGACTATCGACATACCGGAGCACATTCAGAACTACTTCGATTATGAGGCATACGGGCGGGATGTGCGTATCAACGAGGGCGGCGTATTCGCTCCCGGTGGGTATGTGTCGGCAGTCCCGGAGGGCTTCAAGGAGTATTACCACGGGCCGCAGGACATTCCGCCGGAACACCGGATATTTGCCTATCCTGAAAAGGCCGAGCCTGTCCACTCCATTCTCGCTACACTCAAACGGTTTCAAGAAGCCCCACCCGCTCCGAAAAAGGACAAGGCGGGGCCTTCCCATGAAGAACGGTAAGACTTCGGGCCAGCATGGCCCGAAGCATAAAGGAGGTGCATACCATCAACTATTACCCTATCAATGAAGGAGCCGCCCGCCGGGCAAAAGAAATGAACAGCTTTTCCGACTACAAGGAAGGGAGCGCAACGGCGGAATACCGGGCAATGGTGGACAAGGCCGCCGCCATAGCGGAAAAGCAGAAATCCCGGGTGGACCCCATGTACCATGAGAAGATCGACCATCTGTTAGACACCTACGCCCGCAAGCTGGCCGAAAACATGAACCAGGGCTTTGCCATTGACGCAAGGGTTCCCTCTGTGATGATCGCCGGACCTGCCAATTTCCCGGTGGGAAAGAAGGAAAAACAGAACCGGGCGCGGGACAGCAACATGGAGGAATGGCGGCATATTCAAGGGCTGCTGGATAAGATACGCAGCACCGGCATGGGCGGGATCAGCGCCGATGACCCGGCAGCGATTGAAAAGCTCCAGAAGAAGCTGGACGGGCTGGAACGCTCCCAGCTCATTATGAAGGAGGTCAACGCCTATTACCGCAAGCATGGCAAGCTGGACGGCTGTGCGCTGCTGTCGCCGGACCAGATTGAAAAGCTGAAAGCAAGCATGGCGTCAAGTTGGCGAAGCGACCCGAGGCCCTTTGAAAGTTACCAGCTAACCAACAACAATGCGGAGATCCGCCGGGTAAAGGCCCGTATCGAACAGCTTTCCAAACAGGCACAGCAGGAATTTTCCGGCTGGGAGTTCGATGGGGGTCGTGTGGAAATGAACCGGGAGGACAACCGCTTGCAGGTGTTCTTTGACGGAAAGCCTGACGCGGACACCCGGGCCGAGCTGAAAAGCAGCGGCTTTCGTTGGGCTCCCAGCGTGGGCGCATGGCAGAGGCAGCTCACGGACAACGCCATCCGGGCGGCTGACCGTCTGGAATGTATCAAGCCGCTGTCCGGCGAAAAGCCCTCCCAACTTCAAAAGAAGCCCTCTATCTTGCAGACCATGCGGGAACAGGACGAAAAAGTCCAGACGGAGCCGGAAAAGAAAGCTCCGTCCGGCAGAGATGCCGAGCGGTAAGCCTCGGGCCACATTGGCCCGAGGTTTTCTGTTCCCCGAGATTGTACGGGGGCCTCCCGGATAGCGGGAACCCCGACGGAAAGGAGGTTTTATGCAGGAAGAAGTAAACCAAAAAACGGTTGCCCTTTCGATCAGGACAACGAAGCTCACAGGAAAAGTGCTGGCTGCCGCTCTTGGCAAGGTGGTTCGGGCGCTGCAAAAGCACCACCGGAAGGCGCTGACCCCGCAGGGACGCCAGAGTGTAAAAAAGCTGATGAACCACTATGGCGGCAAAAGTGCCATGCCCTATGTGGGAGCTCCAAAGGATTTTGACCGGATCGCGAAGGAGTTCCATGTGGACTACGCTTTCCATAAAGTGAGCCCCGGTCATTACCTGCTGTTTTTCAAAGCCAATCAGGCGGACGCTATCACGGCGGCCTTCCAGAAGTACAGCGCAAAGGTGCTGAACAAAGAGCAGGACAAGGCTTCCATCCTCGGCCAGCTTCGGAAATTCACGGAGCAGATCAGGACACAGGTAAAGGAAAAGCAGCGGACCAGAGAGGCGGTGAAGGACGGACGTTGAGTGACAAGATCAGAAAATATGTGCTCCCAAACCTGCCGTACTTCTTTGTGTTCTGGTTCTTCTCCAAAATCGGGACGGCCTACCGGATCGCCCCCGGCACAGACTTCGGGACAAAGCTCATGGGGATGCTCGATACCTTCCCCAAAGCCTTTGAAACCTACTGGCCGGGGCTGGGAGGTATTGACCTGCTGGTGGGCCTTGCCGGTGCGGCTGGGGTGTATCTGCTGATACAGTCAAAGATCAGGCAGGCGAAAAAATTCCGGCGGGATGCGGAGTACGGCACCGCCCGCTTTGGAACAAAGGAGGATATAAAGCCGTTTGTTGACCCTAAATTTCAGAACAATGTCATTCTGACCGGGACGGAGTTCCTTACCATGAACACCCGTCCGAAGATACCCGCCAATGCCCGGAACCTAAACGCCTGTGTCATCGGCTCGTCCGGCTCGGGAAAGACAAGGTTCTGGCTGACCCCGCAGCTCCTTCAAGCCCATTCCTCGTATGTGGTGGTAGACCCGAAGGGCGGCACCCTCGACCAGTGCGGGCGGTTTCTGCAACGGGAGAAATACAGGGTGCGGGTGTTCAACAGTATCGACTTTTCAAAATCCATGCACTACAATCCGCTGGCCTATATCAAGACAGAAAGCGATGTTTTGAAATTTGTTACCGCCCTGATCGCCAACACCAAAGGCGACGGCAAGGAGGGCGACGAGTTCTGGACCAAAGCCGAAACCCTTTTGTACTGCGCCCTTGTGGCTTACATCGTGTTTGAGGGGCCGGAGGAAGAACGCAACATGAATACGCTGGTGGAAATGATAAACAGCATGGAAGTCCGGGAGGATGACGAAACCTTCAAAAACGCGGTGGACTATATGTTTGACGGGCTGGAACGCCGCAGCCCCCAGCACTTCGCCGTGAGGCAGTATAAGAAATACAAGCTCGCCAGCGGCAAGACAGCCAAAAGCATTTTGATTTCCTGCGGTGCAAGACTGGCTCCCTTTGATATTCCCCAACTTCGGGAGATCATGTCTTATGACGAACTGGAGCTGGATAAGCTGGGGGATGAAAAATCAGCGCTGTTCTTTCTTATCAGCGACACGGACACCACCTACAACTTTTTGGTTGCCCTCGCTTTTTCGCAGATGTTCAACCTTCTGTGTGAACGGGCTGATAACACCTATGGCGGGCGTCTGCCCTACCATGTGCGGGTGCTGTGGGACGAGGCAGCCAACACCGGACAGGTGCCGGGGCTGGAAAAGATCGTGGCCGTCATCCGCTCCCGTGAGATCAGCCTGACGCTTTTTTATCAGGCAATGAGCCAGTGCAAGGCATTGTACAAAGACCATTCCGAAACCATCATGGGCAACATGGACAGTATCGTATTCCTCGGAGGCCGGGAGGCTTCCACCCTAAAGGATATTTCGGAAAACTGGCTGGGCAAGGCCACCATCTCTATGCAGACCGAGGGCCGAAGCCGTGGACAGTCTGAAAGTTACAGCCAGAATATGCAGCGGCTTGGCCGGGAGCTGATGACCACCAGCGAGATCACCACCATGCCCGGGGATAAATGTATCTTGCAGCTTCGGGGGCTCCCGCCCTTCCTGTCCCCGAAGTATGACTTGAAAAAGCACCCGAATTACAAGTACACAGCCGAATTTGATAAAAAGAAAAACGCCTTCCGCTTGGAAAGCCTGTTCCGCCACCGGCCATTGAGACTAAAGCCGGAGGACGAATACACGGTGTACGAAGTGGACGGCTCCGACACGGACGAAGAAGCTGACCTGTTGAATTTCGATGATCTGGACAGCGACGAGTTTGTGTAACTTCGGGCCATGATGACCCGAAGCGCCGCCGATGTGGGCGGCTTTTTTTGTACCCAAAACCATCAAACAAACAAAATGGAGGAACGTATATGGAATTTTTCAATCAGGCAATCGACATTCTTAAAATTCTGGTCATGGCTCTTGGCGCCGGTCTGGCGGTGTGGGGCGTCATCAACCTTCTGGAAGGTTACGGGTCGGACAACCCTGCGGCAAATGCTCATGTGCCATAAAGTAACACACTGATAAATGCAGACAGCCAACCTCTATTCCGTATAAAATGGCATATATGGCATTTCAAATATGTGGTTCAGAAGTAGAAGAAAACTGAAAACAGTATTCCACAATTTGAAAGGATAGAGGTAATTGAGCATGGAAAAAACAGTATATATCACAGAGGAAGAACGGGAAAAGTGTCGCAAAGTGATTGATGTGTTTGAGGAACTGTACGAAATAGAGGACGAAGATATTTTGTTGGTTGATGTTGGTAGGTATGGCTTTGTTAAACTGCAATGCTATACAGCGTCACATGGCTTTGAGGAGCTTGACACCTATACAGACAGTAACAGCTTATTTGAGGGGCTTTGGGAGGAATGGCTTAGTCTAAATGTATTTTTGCTTGCGAGAGAAATGCAGTTAGCTGATGTTCTTTATGATGATTTATTCAACAATCTTCCAAAGGAAAAACAGTCAGAGCTTACCGGGAGAAAAGACTACTTTGCAAAAAAGGCGGGTATCACTCTGTAAAATGAATTTTGCAGAAAGGAAACGCTCTATGTAGTGGATAAAAAAAGATTAGAATGGCTCTGTATATAATAACATACAGGGCTTTTCTTTTCCGAACCAACGACCAAAAGACAAACATTGTGGAAATGTGCATAACAGGCTATGGAATCATGGATAACTCTATTCACAGCACATGGAAAAGCTAAAGTGCAGCTTTCCCACGTCCTGCAAACAGAGTTACCCACAATTCCATGATACAGTCAGTTATACACATTACGCACAATGCCGACTACTACGGAATCCAACTCATTTTTTCACAGAACAAGATTTGCTTTTACAGAAAGAGATTATAGGTTGGAATGGAGATAAGGGAACCTGCATAGAGCACAGCGGAAAAGTTGAAGAAACTGATTGAGGAAGAATTTGCCGGGCTTGTGTTTCTGTCTGCTGAAGATATGGAGTAATAACAAATTGGGACATAATGGTATAACTCTTTGTCCCAATTTGTTTATTGTTTAAATTACCCGTATTAGAATTGATATGCTTGCAGAAATCAAATATCTAACATAATTCCTCCCACTGTAATAATACCATACAAATTTTATGAATACAAGACTGTTTATATAAGCTGACACATGCTAAACTAGCCTAGCAATGTTTCAGTAAAACTTTCTTTCATTTTTCAAGGAGGTCATAATCATTATGGGGAATAATCAGACAGAAAAAGCGTTTGAAGAAAAAAGATTAGCACAAACAATCTCTTTAGCCGAGGAACAATTAAAGCAGGCAAAAGAAGCGGCAGACAAAAAGAAATCAGAAATTATCGAAGCCAAAAAAGATGTGCGTGAAAATACAGAACACGGCATTACATCACTGTACACATCAGACGGTTTCGAGGCACTTGTTGAATTAAGCCAATATATCAATCCTGTTACAGACAAAATTATAGATTATGAAGAAGAAGAACATAAAATACTTCTGTTAGAAAAGATGATAAAATCGCCCTATTTTGCCCGAATTGATTTTAAATTTGATGATGAGGACGAATTTGAAAAAATATACATTGGACGTTCTTCTCTACGAAAAAACAGCTATCAAGAGATGTATGTTTATGATTGGAGATCGCCGATTGCCAGTGTTTTCTATCGTTTTATGACAGGCGAAGCGTTTTATGACGCTCCATGTGGACGAGTAACAGGCGAACTCAATTTGAAACGCCAATATGAAATAAAAAACGGAACACTGGAATATTTTTTTGATTCAGATGTTCAGATTGTTGATGAATTTTTAAGGCAATTACTGTCACAAAACACTACTGCTAAAATGAAAGCTATTGTTGAAACAATTCAGCATGAACAGGACGTGGTTATTAGAGATATGGAAAATGACCTGCTAATGGTACAGGGTGTAGCGGGAAGTGGAAAAACCTCTATTGCTCTCCACCGGGCTGCTTATCTTATGTATCAAGGTTTACAAACAAAGCTGTCCGCAAATAACATTATGATTATTTCCCCAAATTCTATATTTGAGCAATATATTTCAAATGTATTGCCCGAATTGGGAGAAGATAATGTTATTTCTTCCGTGTTTGAAGATATACTTAGTGAGTTATTAAATGGCAGGAAAATTCAGTCAAGAAATGATTTTTTAGAAAACTTGATTGTCAATTCAAAATACAAGGAAATTTCAAGAAATAGTATAGAATTTAAAACGTCAAGTTTTTTTAGGGAAATTTTAGACCAATTTCTCATTGATATACCCCGCCAGTGGATAGAATTTGAAGATGTTTATTATGAGGGAAAATGCGTTGTAAGCGGGCAAATTCTAAAAGACAAGATATTAGGAAGACCAGAAACACCATTAGGCATAAAATTAGAACAATTAGAAGATTATATTTTAGAACAAATATTTGGAACAGGAAAAGGGCGGGGGCATAAAGAAGAAAAAAATCTAATCAAGCAGGAAATACAGAAATTTATAAAAATTGACATTGTTGAATTATATAAAATATTATTTAGCAATGAAGCCTATTTTTATAGCCTGCTGCAAAATAGCAATCCGTCACAAAACATAAAAAATATTTGGAAATATACTAAGGAAAATTTGGAAGCAGACAGCTTGTATTATGATGACGCAATAGCAATCGCTTATTTGTATTTAAAAATATACGGAACAAATAAATATAAAAATATTAAGCAGGTAGTCATTGATGAAGCACAGGACTACTACCCTCTCCAATATGAAATATTTAATTTTCTTTTTTCTAATGCCAAATTTACTATTTTAGGAGATATGAAACAGACTCTTGCCAAAAAAGAAGATATTTCTTTCTACGAACAAATTCAAAAAATATTGAACAAGAAAAAATCTTCTCTTATTATGTTGGATAAAAGTTTCCGTTGTACGAATGAAATTTTAAATTTTAGTTTAAAGTTCATTGAACAAAGTTCACAGATAAAAAGTTTTAATCGGAATGGCGATAGCCCAAAAGTATATATTGCTGATAATTCCGAAATCTTCATTGATGAAATTGTTAAGGAAATAAAATTATGCCAAGAGAAAGGGTTTCAGTCGATATGCTTAATTTGTAAAACCGAAAAAAATTCAACCTATCTATTTAATAAAATTAAACACAAACTTGATATTCAATTAATTAAAAATGGGAGCGTATCAGATTTACAAGGCGTGTTTATCTTACCAGTATATATGTCAAAGGGATTAGAATTTGATACTGTCTTAATTTGTGATGCAGATAGCCAAAACTACCATGATGAAGATGATAAAAACCTCTTATATGTTGCCTGCACAAGAGCGCTTCACAAACTTAGCTTATTTTGTGAAAATGAGGTTAGCCCGCTGATATAGATAAATTTACAATATATTGAATTGCCTAAATGCCAAACGCAGCGTAAGTGCATATGAACAAAATGATAATAATTAGACAGACCATCTTTCTCTTTTAATGGCATTAAATTGACATTACGCTCTCTATCATATATATTTGTTGCTTACTGTCAAAAACACGACAGAAAAATATAGTTTAAATTCAACGGATAAAAGAGGTAATGAACATGGGGAAATTACTACTGCTGACACTTAACGAACAAGAGGAAACAGCGATTGACAAAATCATATCGGCAATATCTGATTATATACAGATTGAACCCATGCAGATCACAACCGCTTCCGTGTTATCTTTTCCGGGACTGGAAATAAAGCAGAACCAACGCCGGGTATTTCAAGACGGGGAGGAAGTAAGCCTTACCCGCCTTGAATACAGTACCCTTGTATATCTTGCTTCCAACCCCGGCATTGTCCTCACACGGACACAAATATTTGAAGCCGTTTGGAACATGGAAAGTGAAAGCTGCCAGTCAAGCGTTGCAAATGTGATTTACAACCTGCGGAAAAAAATAGAGCCGGACAGCCGCAAGCCCATTTACATAAAAACCGTTTTAGGTATGGGCTACAAGTTTGCTTCCGGGGAATGACAACAGAATAACCGCCGCCCGTTACAGCGGCATACCATGACAGGAAATCAGAAAAGGTTTCCTGTTTTTTTGCGCCAAAAACCGCGCTGATTTTCCAGCTTTGTCGAAAAGTTTTATCAAAAAGTTTTTCAAAACTTTGCCATATTTGCATTTCTCTGCGTAGTAAGGAGTAAAGGGGGAGTTTCGCCGTTTTCTTAGAGCAAGATTCTACCGAGGTGCCAAAATTCGCTTTTCGCTCATTTTGCCCCTGCGGGAATCTTGTTGGGGAGTGCCTTCCCCAAACCCTG
>OKSH01002585.1_pt1 | contig 13133 bp, 7 predicted proteins | sample 1601231 | NCBI WGS metagenome assembly OKSH01 (sample SAMEA3541596, study PRJEB24748) | human gut metagenome | biome: human gut; feature: human-associated habitat; material: faeces | place: China | collected 2012 | reverse complement strand
CACTTTTCCAATTCGAGACACACTGTGTCCTGAATTGAGCTGGTCACATTATCGTGTCTTGATGCGTATAAATAATGAACAGGCAACACATCGAATTATTAACGAGGATGGTACAATAGAATACTTCCAGCTTTTAATGGAACAGGAATCTGTTAGTACGCAACACTTTTTTTTTCCGCATTGGCGGATGGCTGTAGGCACTTGAAAACGGAGCTCTTTTAGTTGTTGATGATATTGAAAATAGTCTGCATCCTCTTTTAACCAGACGATTGATTGAAATGGTGCAGGATAAGGCCATCAATACAAAGGGAGCGCAGCTGATTTTTACAACACATGACGTAATGCTGCTCGATTTGAATTTCTTCCGTAGAGATCAAATCTGGTTTTCCATGCGACCACTCTGCAAAAGAAAATCGCTATACTATGGCTGTAAGGTACGAAACCGAGCAGCCATAATCTTTTGGGAGGACAAGCATATGAGAAAGAATTTAACAGAGATCGTTTTTATCTTAGATCGCAGCGGTTCCATGAGCGGACTGGAACGGGACACCATCGGCGGATTCAATTCTATGATTGAGCAGCAGAAAAAAGCAGAGGGCGAAGCACTGATCTCAACTGTACTGTTTGACAATGTGAGCGAAGTCCTGCACGACCGTGTAAATGTAAGGGACATCCGACCGATGACTGACCGTGATTACACGGTTCGCGGATGCATAGCACTCTTAGATGCCATCGGCGGTGCGATTCATCACATTGGAAATGTTCACAAGTACGCAAGACCGGAGGATGTGCCGGAACACACCATGTTTGTAATCACCACGGACGGAATGGAAAATGCCAGCCGCCGGTACAACAGCGAAAAAGTGAAGCAGATGATCGAGCGACAGAAAGCAAAATACGGTTGGGAGTTTTTGTTCCTTGGTGCTAATATTGACGCAGTAGAGACCGCAAGTCAGTTCGGAATCGGCGCAGATCGTGCAGTCAACTATCAGTGCGACAGTGAAGGAACTGCATTGAATTATGAGGTGGTCAGCGAAGCACTCAGCTCTGTCCGGTGCAGTGCCCCGCTGAGCGCAGACTGGAAAAAGCGTATAGACGAGGACTACAAAAAGCGTGGAGGTCGCAAGCACAAGTAAATGTTTTTTGAAGCCGGGGTGATGATTCACTCCGGCGTTTTCTTTGGCAGGAACTGCCGCTAAAGCATCCGAAACGGATGCGCAGCCCGATGACGCAGGCAGCGTTCTAAGGGGATTGGGGAGTTTCCCCAACAAGCAGAAAATCGCTTTCGTGTCACGAAAGCCCTGCTTGCAGAAGAGTGAAAAGCGTTTTGAACGCACGATTTTCTGTTTACTTGGAAGCTGATAAGTGCTATACTTGAAAATAGAGAAATTATACCCAAGGGCAGGTTGTTTTTAAGCAGGAGGCAGAGGCGATGGCAGTATCATATAACAAGTTGTTCAAGCTGTTGATAGACAAGAAAATGAAGAAGAAAGAGCTGTGCGAGCTTGCCGGAGTCAGCGCAAGTACTATTGGAAAAATGGGGCGTGGAGAACCTGTTTCCGTTGAAATGGTAGAAAGAGTTTGTCTTGCATTAGAATGCACTCCAAATGATGTTCTGGAGTTTTACCGAGATGATAAAAAGCAGTAAACCAAAGGAGAAAACGTGATGATAGATTTTGCGCCTGGCATGAGAACCATCATTCGTGACGAGGAATGGATGGTCAAAAAAATTGAAACGAATAGTCTTGGAAACAAGACTTTATACTGCGTTGGTGTTTCTCCGTTGGTTAAGGATAGAGAAGCGATTTTCCTTACGGATTTGGAAAAAATTCAAATCGTTGATCCTGCGGAAGTTAAATTAGTTGTGGATGCTTCACCGTTCTACAAGCGAGCACTATTATATTTAGAAAGTCAATGGCGTCAGCAAATTCCTACTGATGCCAATTTACATATTGGCCATAAAGCGGCGATGGATTTGATGCCATATCAGCTTGATCCCGCAAAGCTTGCCCTGCAACGCCCGAGACAGAGAATTCTTATTGCGGACACCGTAGGTCTCGGTAAAACTTTGGAGGCAGGCATTTTGATGTCCGAGCTAATTGCTCGTGGCAAAGGTAAAAGAATACTGGTTGTTACCGTTAAGAGTATGATGACGCAGTTTCAGAAAGAAATGTGGAACCGCTTCACCATTCCTTTGGTGCGCCTTGATTCTAACCGGATTCAAAAGATTCGTGCCAACTTACCATCGAATTATAATCCGTTTTTCTATTATGATAAGACGATTGTATCCATCGACACTCTAAAGAGAGATGTTGAATACCGCACTCATCTGGAAAATGCATATTGGGACATTATTGTAATCGATGAAGCTCAGAACGTTGCAGAACGTGGAGATTATCAGGCGCAGCGTTCTCGTCTTGCAAAGCTGCTTGCAGATCGTAGCGACACAATGATAATGCTGTCAGCAACTCCTCATGACGGTAGAGCAAAGAGCTTTGCATCCTTGATGAATATGCTCGACCCAACCGCGATTGCAGACCCACAAAACTATACTCCAGAAGATATTAAAGGACTTTGCATTCGTCGTTTTAAGAAAGATGTCAAAGATCAAGTCAGTGGTTCGTTCTTAGAAAGAAAAATCACGCTTGAGCGTTGCAATGCATCTGCAAAGGAAGAATACGCTTTTGATATTTTTACTGAAATGCAACTGGAGATGGATCTGGGTAAAACCAAAGGTACAGGTCAGCTGTTTAAAACCAGCTTGGAAAAATCTTTGTTCTCCAGTCCGGTAGCTTGTATCAAGAGTATCGAAGCGCGTTTGAAGAAACTATATAAAAAATATACCGCAGATGACATCAAAGATATTCACCTGCTTGAAAATCTGAAAACTGCGTTGGAGGCAATTACTCCGGCAGATTTTACACGCTATCAGAAACTCCTTGATCTCCTCAAAAGTAAAGAATACGCTTGGAATCCAGCAGATAGCGGTGACCGTGTTGTTATCTTTACTGAGCGTATCGAAACCATGAAGTATCTTGCCGAAAGACTTCGCCAAGATCTTGGACTGAAGGCAAACGCCATTCAGGAGATTTCTGGTGGGATGAGCGACTCTGAACAGCAACGCATTGTTGAGGATTTTGGCCGAACGGAATCTTCGGTTCGTGTTTTGGTTGCATCTGATGTTGCATCTGAAGGCTTGAATCTGCACTATTTGAGTCATCGGTTGATTCATTTTGACATTCCTTGGTCTTTGATGGTGTTCCAACAAAGAAATGGTAGAATCGACAGATATGGCCAACAGAAGCGTCCTGATATTCGCTATATGCTTATTGAAAGTGATAACAAACGTATCAAGGGCGATATGCGCATCATCGAAATCTTGATTACTAAAGAGGAGCAGGCTCTGAAAAATATAGGCGATCCTTCTCTGTTGCTCGGTAAGTTTACCATCGAAGATGAAGAGCTTGTTGTAGCTGAAACCATCGAATCTGGTTCGGATTCAGATGTCTTTGAACAAACATTGGATGCTGGTGAAGATGACTTTGATCCATTTGAAGCGTTGATGGCCGCAGCTGGTAAAGAGGAAGATGAGGATGAGAAAAAATCGGAGATTGTTTCAGACGAAACCTTGTTCTCGGATATAGATTATTTGTATCAGGCACTCACATATCTAAATCAGACAGAGAATCATTCGGTTGAAAGACTGAAAACGGTTTCCGGTTTAGATATCAGACTGACTCCAGATATGGAGCGACGTTTGAAAGCGCTTGTCCCAGAAGAAGCACTTCCGCGGGGAGAAACTCTCCGTGTTTCTGATGATAAAGCCTTCTGCATGGAACAGATGAGAAGCAGTATGCAGAAAAATATGGATGAGGCTGCATGGCCGACTACTCAGTATTTGTGGAAACTCCACCCCGTTCTTAGTTGGGTTAATGACAAAGCAGGTTTGCTGTTTAAGAGAGATGAAGCTCCTGTCCTTGGGGTTCATGGAGCGTTAAAGGCTGGCGAAAGCATTTATGTTGTAACCGGCAGTATGCCGAATCTGAAGTCAACTCCTTTGGTGGATGAATGGTTTGGCTTGCTGTACCAAGATGGCAAATTCGTTAAGGTGCTATCTATGAATGAAGTGGTACAGAAAACAGGATTGAGTAATTCCCGGATTCCGAATACGAATTGCATAGGTGAAGATGAAATTTCTGCCGCAAGTTCTTTGCTGCGTGATGTAGTTTCCCAAGCAAAAATGCATTTGGATGAACATTACAAGAGGTACCAGACGGAAATGAGTCCGTTGCTGGATGAAGAAGTTGATAAGCTGATTGAGCTTCAAGAGAAGCATAAAGAATACTACCAGCTGACCCTGTTTGAGCATGAGCGAAAGTTGAAAGAGCAGGAGCGCCGGGTAGATGAACTCTTTGATCAGTTTATGAGCTGGGTGAAAGAAACTTTGACAATACAGAACAACCCGTACATCAGAGTTGTATCTGTGCTGATGGGGGTATCGCAATGAGCATAGATTTAACAGGTATCACCAATAAAAACGAATACTATACCAACCATTATTTTTCCACTGTGTTTGAAGAAAACACGAGTGCTACTATCAGTGATTGGAATGCAGCTGCAAGAGAGTCCGAAGAAATCAAAACTCCCTGGTCGCTTCTGCGTCAGAACGCCCGACAGTATTATACGGCACATGATAAATTTGTCCGTTCTTCTGTTAACTTACAAGTGCTTGCAAATATCAAGGCGCTTGCAGGTAGTTATCTGAAATCGTTGGGCTATCCGGAAGCAAAGCCAGAAGTTGTGGCAGTGTACGATTCTCTGTCGGTTCCGGTTTATCTTGAAATGACAAAGAGCAATGGCGCACCATTGCTGTGGGTATTGTTATCAGCATCTAAAGAATCGGATGCGGGCATTATGGAGAGCTTTGTGTTCAATGCCGACGATGTGGACGACGATGCTGCCGGTACACTTTACAAGGGCATTTTGGGCGAGATGGCAAACGAGGACTTGGTTACAAAAATTCTCTTTGGCACAGCTGAACCCCCTCGTTTTATTATGCTGATTGGCATGAATCAGATTGCTCTTATCGACCGCAACAAGTGGAACGAAAAGCGCTATCTTCAGTTTGAACTTGAGGAGATTTTTTCTCGACTGGAAAACACGACTTTGCAGGCAATGTCTGTCCTGCTTCATAAGGATTCTCTTTGCCCTGATGATGGAAAAGTTCTTTTGGATGAGTTGGATGAACAGAGCCAGAAGAATGCTTCCGGCGTATCGCAAGACTTGAAGTACGCCCTCCGTGAATGTATTGAATTGCTCGGTAACGAAGTCCTTTACGATATGAAGGCACGCCTTGGCCGTGATTTTGATGCAGACCCTGTAGATGCCGGACAGTTGACTTTAGAGTGTCTGCGCTATATGTATCGTATGCTGTTTGTGCTTTTTATTGAGTCGTAACTTGGCTATGCACCAATCAAAGCACAGAGCTATTACTCCGGATATTCTCTGGAAAGTTTGCGAGATATTGCGGATAACATCCGTGATGATGTAAATGAAGTTGGTGATGGCTATTACCTTCATGAAACGCTGGCAAAGCTCTATGAGCTGATTTATGACGGCTATCCGAAAACGGAAGATGAACTGAAAAAAACGACAGGTTCCGATAGCCTGCATGATATGTTCCTGATTGCTCCGCTGAAGGCACATATCTTCGATCCGGAATATACCAAGATGATTACTGCGGCAAAGCTGAGAAACAGCTGTATGCTGCGTATCATCGACCTTATGAGCTTGACAAGGGCTACGGGCAGAAAAAATGGTCGCCGTGGCCGTATTTCCTATGCAAATCTGGGCATCAACCAGATGGGCGCAGTGTACGAGGCGCTTCTTTCCTATCGAGGATTTATTGCCGAACATGACCTCTATGAAGTAAAGAGAGCTGGTGACAGCTTTAACGAACTGGATGTTGGATACTTTGTATCTGAATCTGAGCTTGACCAATATACCGAAGATGAGCGTGTCCGTTATGAATCTGGTGAAAAAACGGGCAAGCTCCGTATGTATGAAAAAGGCACTTTCATTTATCGTCTGGCAGGTAGAGAGCGAGAGAAATCTGCATCTTACTATACACCAGAGGTTTTGACCAAGTGTCTGGTTAAGTATGCCCTGAAGGAGCTTCTTGAAGGAAAAACTGCGGACGAAATTCTCAAGCTGACCATCTGCGAGCCTGCTATGGGCAGTGCAGCGTTCTTGAACGAGGCAATCAATCAGCTGGCAGAGGCCTATATCTCCCGCAAGGAGAAAGAAACCGGCGAGATCATCAGCTATGAAAAGAGATTTAATGAATTGCAGAAGGTCAAGATGTTCATTGCTGACCGCAATGTTTATGGCATCGACCTGAATCCTGTGGCTGTTGAGCTGGCAGAAGTTTCCCTATGGCTGAACACCATTTATGAGGGAGGCTTTGTGCCGTGGTTTGGCACGCAACTGGTGAACGGAAACTCCCTGATTGGTGCAAGGCGGCAGGTTTACCGCGTTGAAAACACACAATCTACCTCTAAAGGGCTGCGTTGGTATGAGATGGAGCCTGATCGGGTACCGTTGGGAACAAAACGTATGCCGAAAAAGCAGGTTTATCATTTCTTGCTTGGTGATCCGGGAATGTGCAGCTATTCCGATAAGGTTATCAAGCAGTTGGAGCCTGAGAACATCAAGGAGATGAAAGACTGGAACAAGAAATTTACCAGTCCTGTCACTGACGATGAGGTTGTTACTCTGCTGCGGCTTTCTGCGGCAATTGATGAGCTGTGGGAGGCGCAAATTCAGTTGCGTAAGGAAGTAGGCACTAAAACACAGGACGCTCTCTCTATCTTTGGCTATACCGATGATGCAGAGGATTCGCATACTACGATTCGCCAGAAGGACAAAATCTTCAGCGGACTCTATAAGAGTGAACACATGAGGAATGCCGGTCCCTATGCCCGACTGAAGTTTGCAATGGACTATTGGTGTGCGCTGTGGTTCTGGCCGATTGATAAAGCGGATCTGCTTCCTACCAGAAGTGAATTTTTGTTTGATATGTCCCTGATTCTTGAAGGAACTACAAAATCTGTTCTTGTGACTGATACTGCAACTGATAAGAAGAATATCCATGGACAGATATCTATGTTCCCGACAGAAATGCAAAAAATCGAAGCTGAGATTCTTGATTTATATTCAGATATCGGTGAGGTTGATATTCCTGCGTTGAGAAAGCAAAATCCGAGGCTGGATCTTGCTGCAAGGATTGCTGAACGGAACAAGTTTATGCATTGGGAACTCGAATTTGCAGATTTGTTTGCAGAGTGTGGCGGATTTGATCTGATTATTGGTAATCCGCCTTGGATTAAAATCGAGTGGAATGAACAGAGTGTACTGTCTGATACACATCCGATGTTTGCAGTAAAGAAACTATCCGCTACACAAACAACGCATAAACGAGCAGAGGCACTGGAAAATACAATAACACGCAAAATGTATTTTTCAGAATATGAAATGCTGTCCGGTGAGCAAGCCTTCTTGAATGCAATGCAAAATTATGCAGATTTGAAGGGACAACAAACAAATCTTTTCAAATGTTTTCTGCCGCAGTCTTGGATGTTTAGCAGCAAAAGCGGCGTTGCCGCTTTTGTACACCCTGAGGGCGTCTACGACGACCCAAAGGGTGGTGCACTTCGGGAAAAGCTGTATCCTCGTTTGCGGTATCATTTTCAGTTCCAAAATGAACTACTTTTGTTTCCTGAAGTAGCTCATCGTGCAACTTTTAGCTTGAACATATATGCTGAACCACAAACTGTGCAATTTGATAGTATTAGTAATATCTTTGGAGCATCATGCATTGACGAAAGTTATACAGATATTAACAAGAGTGCTGTCTTGGGGCTGAAAGATGAGGACGGTAACTGGAATTGCTGTGGTCATGCTGACAGAATTATTCGTGTTTCCAAGAGAGAGTTATTGGTATTTGCAAAGTTGTTTGATGGTAGTAGCGAGTGGAAACAAGCCAGATTGCCCGTTATACATGTTAAACAGTTGATTGAAGTTTTAGATTCTTTTTCTTCTGCAACTAATACTATTGATTCATCTGGTACGGGAGTGTTTGCAACAGAATGTTGGCACGAAACAAATGCGCAAACAGATGGAACTATATGTAGGAATGTACATTTTCCAGAAAATGGCAATGACTGTATAGTATCTGGCCCTCATATTGGTGTGGCAAATCCGCTATCAAAAGCATCTCGACGTATTTGTGAATTAAAAAGTGACTACGACTGTATTGATTTGAATGTTATTTCAGATGGGTATATGCAACGAGTTAACTACGCTCCTTCGCTCACAATGGAAGAATTCTTTAAGAGAGAACCGAGCATCACTGATGATATTAAATATCATCAGGAATATCGTATCTTGACAAGACGAATGCTTAATCAAAGTGGCGAGAGAACTTTAATTCCTGCCATTTTCCCAGAAGGAACAACACATATAAATACAGTTTTTGGAATGACATTTGAAGATATCAAATTAGTCGCTTTAGTTGCTGGCTTGGAAGCATCCATCCCTTATGATTTCTATATCAAGTCCACAGGCAAAAGTGATGGGCGATTTGATACGTTATCGAAACTGCCGATTTTGGAGGATAGAGGAACTAATATTTCTTTGCGCTCGTTGCTTCTAAACTGTTTAACGAAGCACTACGGAGCGTTATGGAGAAGAAGTTTTGACAAGGCTTTTTGCGGCGGCCACTGGTCTAAATCTGATCCACGTCTTTCTAACACTCGTTTTAGCTTGTTGACACAAGAATGGACTTGGGATACCCCGCTGCGCACCGACTACGAGCGCCGTCAGGCGTTGGTCGAAATCGACGTACTGACAGCAATGGCTCTGGGGATGACTTTGGAACAGCTAAAAACCATCTACCGCATTCAGTTCCCTGTTCTGCAAAGCTATGAGGCGGACACTTGGTACGATGCCAACGGCCGCATTACGTTTACCAACAACCGCAGCCTTGTGGGGGTTGGTTTCGACCGGAAGGAGTTTGAGCTGAATATGAAGGATGCTCCTGCCGGTAAGAAGTTCTATCGCACGATCATGGATGACACCATGCCTGGCGGACCTGTGGAGCGCACCATTGAGTATGTTGCCCCGTTTGACCGCTGTGACCGTGAACAGGACTACGAAACCGCATGGAAGTTCTTCGAGGAGAAGTACGGAGACACTCAATAATCGTCCGTTACTTTATTCAGAAGAGCGGAATGTCTGAAATATATTGGTATGAAGCATTTTGACATCTCTGCCATCTGAGTATAGAACAGAGAATGAGATACAGATATTCGATGTGCCTGGAAAGGAGAAAAATGTACGATTTATCATCAAAGTTCAACACTTTTTACAGTTCATATGTTGTTTTGCCACAGAGTGAGCAGAGCAGTCTGTATCATAAAAAAGACTTAAATCTTCAGCGTCTAAAGGATGGCTTGAAGGAATATAACGTTGAATACAAAACTTCATATTCAATAGTTGAGGATTGTGTTCAAGGTAGTGTGGCAATGTCAACGGTCGTTCAAAATGAAGAATCCGATTATGATATAGATGCTGCCATTGTTTTAGATAAGTCGGATTTAGGCGATAAGGGTACTCAATCTACAAGAAATATGGTTGCAAATGCTCTTCGTCGAAAAACAAAACAATTTAATGCAGAGCCTGAAGTAAAGACTAGTTGTGTTCGAGTGAAATATGCCGATGGCTACCATATCGACTTTGCTGTTTATAGGCGTTCTTATGATTCCGTCAATGAAGAATGGATTTATGAACACGCAGGTTCAGAATGGACATCAAGAGAACTAAGGGGATTGACAGATTGGTTTAAGACCCAGAACGACAATTCAAATGGAAAATTGAGAAAAGTTGTTCGTCTATCCAAGATGTTTTGTAAATCGAGATCTTCTTGGAAAAATATGCCGAGCGGATTGCTTCAAACTGTCTTATGCGACGAAACGCTGCAAGACTCCTACGATCGAATTGACGAGTTGTTTTATTACACCATGAAAGAAATTGTCAATCGAATTGAAGAAAGTACATCTGTTGTTGCACCGGTCGATAATGGGCGAGATTTAACTCCGCGACAGAGTGACAAACAGAAAATGACGAACTGGAAGAATCGACTAAAAAGCAAACTTGCTGACTTAGATATTCTTTTCAGTGAAGACTGCACCCAGGCAGATGCTATTCAGGCATGGTATGGCTTCTTCAACCATGAGTTCTGGAATGAAAACGCAACAAAGTCCGAATATAACACATTGCAGTCCTTCAAGAAGTCGGTATGTTCTTTTGTGGATAACGAGCAATTTATTGAAGAGATGTTCCCGGTCAATCAAGTGTATTCGTGTAGAATCTCGTGCATTGTAAGTGGGAACGGTTGGCGACCGAAGCCGATTGGGGAATTCTTATCACTCCTCAAGCGGTATTTGCCACACAATTTTGAAATTCGTTGCACAATGGAATACACAAATTGCCCTCCGCCATACAAGGTTTTCTGGAAGGTTAAAAATGTAGGTGTTGAAGCGGAGAAACGAAATATGCTCCGTGGAGAAATCTATGAGAAAGGAAATTCTATAGTGGAACATAGCAACTTTTTCGGTAAGCATTATATCGAGTGCTACATAGTTAAGAATGGTGTATGTGTTGCAAAAGATAAAGTTGACATCCCGATTGGAAAGGTGTAATGCTGTGAAGATTTTAAAAAGTGTAGGATTACTTTCCTTATCACTTATTATGATGGGAATAATTGTGTTGTTTGAGGTCATGGACTGGCCTGTTGGAAGTAGCATTGCCGGTATTGTACTTGGCTTTTCGCTCCCTGCATTATTTGCATCATTCCAGGATCTTTTTGATACAACAGACTGGAAGGTTTCACAAAGGAAGTTGGTTCGTGGTGGTTTTCTTAAGAAAGATACACCGGTGCGCATTTCATTTGCATATTTGTTTAGAATTAAAATAGGTGGTAAATACCTTTTGGTGCGCAACGCTCGTGGAACAGGAAAATTTCAGCCTGTCGGAGGCGTCTACAAGCTTTTGGGAGACGAGAAAACCGAACTTAAAAACTTGTATCAGGTTATGGATGATGACAAAATTTCGATTGATGAATCGTCAAGAAATGATTATAGGCTTAGACTGGCAAATCAACATTTGAGAAAATTTGTAAAACGGTTTGACAATGGAGCCTCTAGAGAGCAGCTTCATGATTTGAGCCGAGAATTCAGAGAAGAAATGGTTGACACTGCCTTAGTAAATTGGAATGAGATTTCTTATAGAGTTTGCGGCAGACATATTAGCAAACTTGAATATGGGAAGCATTTTCAAATATACGAGCTTTTACTTGCTGATATTGTAGAGTTGATACCCACCAAGGATCAAGAAAAAGATTTGGAATTGCTTATGCAGAAGCAATCCGATCAATACATCTTTGCAACATCTGCGGAAATCCAAGCATTAGGTATCAACACTGATGTAGGTAAACTTAGTGAAACCATTGCGGATCATTCTACCAAGATAATAGAGGAAAATGAAGGTGCGTTGATTCATATTCCAGAACATGGAAAGATCTATAAAACTGCCGTATAACACATGGAATTCTTAGATAGTACAAAGGAGGATTGCAGTATGTTACCATCCATACTCGCTAAACAATTACAGAAAGGCATCGGAGATTACATAGAAACCACATTCCCGATGACCAACGAACCGTTCAAAGGTTCCGTAGAGAAAATGCTGGCGAATAAAGGCTCTGTTTACCATGAGCCTTATGTTGCTGTGCGCCTTCCGTTCCGTGTGGCGGAGGAGATGCCGACTTGCTTTGAAGCAATCCACCCTGCATATCTTCCTTATGTACATCAGCAGAAAGCTTTTGAGCGACTGACCGGAGATGATGGTAGATCCACGTTAGTTGCTACGGGTACTGGTTCCGGTAAAACCGAGTGCTTCCTCTATCCAATTCTGGAGTATTGCTATCGGCACCGTGGCGAGCGAGGAATAAAAGCACTTATTATTTATCCGATGAATGCCTTGGCAACGGATCAGGCGAAACGTATAGCGGAGCTGATCTATGGAAGTGATGAACTCCGTGGAAATGTGACTGTCGGCATGTATGTTGGTGGACAAGAGCATACGCCCGCCCGTACTATGAGTGAACATGGCGTTATTACAGACCACGAAACCATGCTGAACAACGCGCCGGATATTCTGATGACCAACTATAAAATGCTGGACTATCTGCTGGTGCGTCCGAAAGATGCTCTCTTGTGGCAGGATAATGAGCCTGAGACTCTGAAATATATCGCAGTCGATGAGCTGCATACATTCGATGGTGCACAAGGCACAGATTTGGCTTGTTTGCTTCGTCGTTTGAAACGGCGCTTGGGCATCTATGATGGATACCTGTGCTGCGTCGGTACATCTGCAACGATGGGCTCAAAGGAGAACAACGGCAATATTCTGAACTACGCAGAAGAAATCTTTGGTGAGCCGTTTGACAAGGACGCAATTATCACAGAAGACCGTTTGAGTGCGCAAGAATTCTTTGCGGGAGCCGAAGTGACAGAATTTACGTTGCCAACTGTAGAGCAGGCTATAGAGCTGGAAAAATTGTCTGAGGAAGATGAGCCTTCGGCCTACTTGCAGAGCGCGGTAAAAGATTGGCTCCCGAATTTTTCTTTTGATGTCCTTGACGATGAAGGCAGAATCCAGCTTGGATACGAATTGATGCATCACAGTTTCATGCAATCGGTTATCAATCTGACCGGCGGTACATATTATCAGGTTTCAAAAATTGCAGAAGATTTGGCTGTCCATTACCCGGATTTGAAAACCCTACCTGATGCAGATGTAGTTATCAATTCTCTCTTTGCTTTGATTTCTCATGCAAGAACGGGAACGGTAGGAAAGCTACGTCCTTTTTTGAATGTTCAGGTTCAGCTTTGGATGCGGGAACTTCGTCGCTTGGTTGCAAAAGTAGACTCAGATGAAATCACTTATGAGATTGCTCATGATTTGAATAAACAACAGGCAAAGCAGTATCTTCCTGTTGTAAACTGTCGTGA
>OKSH01002579.1_pt1 | contig 13162 bp, 10 predicted proteins | sample 1601231 | NCBI WGS metagenome assembly OKSH01 (sample SAMEA3541596, study PRJEB24748) | human gut metagenome | biome: human gut; feature: human-associated habitat; material: faeces | place: China | collected 2012 | reverse complement strand
GATGCAAACTGGGGAAGAATTCTCTGTGCGATGGGTTACTCGGGCGCACAGTTTGATCCGGAGAAGGTGGATCTGTTCTTTGAGAGTGCGGCAGGAAAAATGCAGATCATAAAGGACGGCGTGGCAGTGGATTACAGCGAGGAGGAAGCCACGAAGATCCTTTCTGAGCCAGAGGTCACGGCCATTGCGGACATCAAGATGGGGGATGCCCGGGCAACGGCCTGGGGCTGCGACCTCACCTATGATTATGTGAAGATTAATGCGGATTACAGGTCATAAGACCTGGCAGATGCGCATGAGGCAGCCATAAGGAGGAAAATGAGATGAATTTGGAACCAATGCAGAAAGCAGCCGTCCTGATAGAGGCGCTTCCCTATATCCAGCGGTTTAACAGGAAAATCGTGGTGGTCAAATACGGCGGAAGCGCCATGGTGGATGAGGAACTGAAGAAAAAGGTCATCCAGGACGTGGTGCTCCTTAAGCTGGTTGGGTTTAAGCCCATCATCGTCCATGGGGGCGGCAAGGAAATCAGCAGATGGGTAGGAAAGGTGGGCATGGAGCCGGAGTTTAAGAACGGACTGCGGGTTACGGATGAGCCAACCATGGAGATTGCCGAGATGGTGCTTAACAAGGTGAACAAGAGCCTGGTGCAGCTGGTCAATGAGCTGGGTATCAAGGCAGTGGGTATCAGCGGCAAGGACGGAATGATGTTAAAATGCCATAAGAAGCTTTCAGGCGGAGAGGACATTGGATTTGTGGGCGATGTGGATGAGGTTGACCCAAAGATCATCTATGACCTGCTGGAAAAGGATTTCCTTCCCATCATATGTCCCATTGGTTTTGACGAGGAATTCTACAGCTATAATATCAATGCAGATGACGCGGCCTGCGCCATTGCCACCGCGGTCCAGGCTGAGAAGCTTGCATTCCTCACGGACGTGGAGGGCGTGTTTAAGGACTTTAACGACAAGGAATCCCTGATATCCGAGATGACAGTGGAAGAGGCACAGGATTTTGTGGACAGCGGCATGCTGGGCGGCGGCATGCTCCCAAAGCTTCAGAACTGCATCAACGCCATGAAAAACGGCGTGTCACGGGTGCATATCATGGATGGACGCATTCCCCACTGCCTCCTTCTGGAGGTGTTCACGGACAGAGGTATCGGCACCGCAATATTTAATTCAGAAGAAGATGAGAGGTATTATCATGGCTGACAGTCAGTTGATGGAACGGGCGGAACACGTCCTATACAAGACATATAACCGTTTTCCGGTGGTATTCGATCACGGGAAAGGCGTTAGGCTCTATGACACGCAAGGCAGGGAATACCTGGACTTCGGGGCCGGGATTGCCGTCATGGGCCTTGGATATGGGGATGAGGCATACACAAAGGCAGTGGAAGGGCAGCTTCATAAGCTGACCCATGTATCCAACCTGTTTTACAACCAGCCTTCCATCGAGGCCGGGGAGAAGCTGTTAGAGGTTTCCGGGATGGATAAGGTGTTCTTTACAAACAGCGGGACCGAAGCCATTGAAGGCGCGTTAAAGATTGCAAAGCGTTATCATTATAACAGGCTGCACGCAAGGATGGGAGATGGCTTTGAGGGCTGTGAGGATGCGGAAATGGACCTGACCGGTGAAATCATAGCCATGAACCACTCCTTCCACGGCCGCAGCCTGGGCGCCCTGTCCGTGACAGGCAATGCCCATTATCAGGAGCCGTTTAAGCCCCTGGTGCCCGGAATCCGCTTTGCGGATTTCAATGACCTGGAAAGCGTAAAGGCATTGATTCATGACAAAACCTGCGCTGTAATCATGGAGACAATCCAAGGGGAGGGCGGCATCTACCCTGCAGATGAAGAATTCATCAAAGGCGTGCGCAGGCTCTGTGACGAGCATGACCTGCTTCTTATCCTGGATGAAATCCAGTGCGGCATGGGGCGTTCCGGGAACATGTTCGCATGGCAGCATTACGGCGTGAAGCCGGATGTGATGACCGTGGCAAAGGCCCTTGGAAACGGGCTCCCTGTGGGCGCATTTCTTGCCTGCGGCAAGGCGGCCTCTGCCATGGTTCCCGGGGACCATGGAACCACCTATGGCGGCAACCCGCTGGTGACAGCCGGTGCAAAGGCTGTTCTGGATATCTTTGAGGAGCGCCATATTGTGGACCATGTAAAGGAAATCGGTGCATATCTGTCTGAGAAACTGGACGGGATTGTGGAAAAGTATGATGAGGTGAAGGAACGCCGTGGGATGGGCCTGATTCAGGGCCTGGAATTTACTGGGCCGGTTGGTCCGGTGGTGTCAAACGCGCTGCTGGAGCAGAACCTGGTGCTTATCAGCGCAGGAGCCAATATCATACGGTTCGTGCCGCCGCTGGTGATTGGGAAGGCGGATGTGGATGAGATGGCAGGGCGGCTGGAGGCGGCCATAGAGGCGGTTTGTGGATGAGATTATGGTGAATATCGTGGCATGGATTGGTATGTATGGAAATGGATTATGGCATGGATAGGTACATATAAGGATGCATCATGGCATGGATAGGTATACATAAGGATGCATCATGGTATGGATAGGTATACATAAGGATGCATCATGGTATGGATGGGTACACATAAGGATGTATCATGATATGGATAGGTATGCATAAGGATGCATCATGATATGGATAGATATGCATAAGGATAGATTATGGAATGGATAGGTACATATAAGAATGCATCATGGTATGGATAAGTATACATAGGTATGCATAAGCGGATGGGCAGGGCGTATTTCCGGACAGGAGATACGCTCTGTTCTTTCTATACAGATAGGATACCATACAGAAAAGACACCATACAGATAGGGAATTCCTGGAAACATATAAGTCCTCCGCTTATCCGCAGGCAGGAGGATATGACCTGAGACCGATGCCAAAACCCTGCAAAAACGGCTATTGACAGCAATCTTAAGTAATTCTTTCGTTTTCATTTATAAAATGTTATGTAAATAGTGGGTGAAATATTTATCGTATCCATCTATAATTGCCTTATGAAATGAACAATCTGAAGGGTAATGTTTATTTTTTCTTGTAGTACAAGACAATATATGATATAACTGTATTAATCTGACTAATACAGTATAGACATGGATTCAGGAGGGAAGCATGGAAAGTGGGAACAGGACAGATGACATGGAGCGTAGGATTGCTCCGGATGGGATGACGGAAGATGGGAAAAAGGAATCCGAGGCAATAGACCGCAGGGTAGAGGAACTGATGGCGCCGGAAGAGGATGACGGGAACGGCAAAAAGAAGAAAAAAAGAAAGAAGAGAAAAGAGGCCGGGGAAAAGAATACGGGCCTTATTAAACGTATCAAAGGCTGGAGCCGCAGGAGGAAAATCCTTACTGCAGCCGGTGTGGTGGTCATTGTCCTTCTGGCCGGTTCAAAGCTTGGGGGCGGCGGCAAGAGCCCGGGAATCATGGTGGATGTGGCGCCTCTGACAAAACAGGCCATACAGGAGAAGCTGTCCCTCAGCGGTCCTGTGTCCGGCACCGACAGCGTTGACGTGGTATCCAACATACATGCTGAAATCGTGACCATGAACGTAAAGGAAGGCGACCAGGTTAAAAAGGACCAGGTACTGGCAGTGCTGGACAGCACGGACCTGGAGCGGGAAGTGCAGATTGCCCAGAACGCCTACGACCTTGCGGTGGCTAATAAGCAGGAAAAAGATAAGGAAGCAGCCCTTGGATACGAAAAGGCGGTCCAGGATTTCCAGAAGGCCAGCCTGGATCACAGCAGGAACAGCCAGCTCTTTGCTACCGGCGACATTTCACAGATGGAGCTGGAAGCCAGCGCCAATGCCCTGAATGACGCCAGAAGGCAGATGGAAGGCTATACGGTTGAGAATGGGAGAGGCGTTGCAGATTCGTCCTACGGCATACAGATACAGAACGCAGCCTTTGATTTGGAAAAGAAAAAAGAAGAACTGGATAATACCCAGATAAAGAGCACCATTGACGGCACTGTGGTCCGTGTCAATTCCAAGGTGGGCCAGTTTGCGGATAAGGTGGAGGATGATAAACCTATTCTCAGCATCGAGAATCTGGAGCAGCTGGAGCTGGAAATCAAGGTAAGCGAGTTCTCCATCGGCAAGGTAAAGGTGGGACAGATGGCGACCATCACAGCGGATATCCTGGACGGTGAGACTGCAGAAGGCGAGGTCGTAAAGATATCGCCCACAGGCGAGGAAAAAGGCGGCGGATCCACGGAGAGGGTTATTCCCACTACCATACGGGTGGACGGTGGAAGCTCAAAGCTTATTGCGGGAATCACGGCAAAAGCAGAACTTTTAATCAGGGAGGCAAAGGATGTTTTCGTCGTTCCCTCATCGGCGCTTTTTGACGACGGGGAAGTGACATACATAGCCATTGTGCAGGATATGAAGGTTAAACGAATACCTGTGACCATGGGAGTGGACGGCGACGTGGTGGTAGAGGTCATTCCCACAGACGGTACAGTGCTGGAGGAGGGAATGCAGGTTATCACCAATCCGGGACCCCATCTCATGGACGGTGCTGCCGTGCTGATTACCCAGTAGCAGGAGGCGCCGTATGAAGAAGTGGATGAAGTTTTTACACAGGGACAGCATGATTAAGGAAGAGGTCTATGACGGACCCCTGATTAAGCTGGAGAATCTGGTCAAGATATATGATACCGGGGCCATTAAGGTACTGGGACTAAAGAAAATAAACCTTACCATTGAACGGGGGGAGTTTGTGGCCATCATGGGACACTCCGGATCCGGAAAATCCACCCTGATGAACATACTCGGGTGTCTGGACCGGCCCACCCTGGGACATTACTACCTGGACGGCATTGACGTGGCAGACATGACGCCGGACCAGCTCTCCGATATCAGGAACCGGAAAATCGGGTTTGTGTTCCAGTCCTTTAACCTGATATCCAGGACATCGGCCCTTAAGAATGTGGAGCTGCCCATGACCTATGCCAGGGTGCCAAAGGCCAAACGGGCGGTCAGGGCCCAGCTGCTATTGGAACGGGTGGGGCTGGGAGCCAGGAAGGAACATATGCCAAACGAGCTCTCCGGAGGTCAGAGGCAGAGGGTTGCCATAGCCAGAGCCCTTGCCAATGAACCGCCCTTAATTCTGGCAGACGAGCCCACAGGAAACCTGGATACCGCCTCCTCGGTGGAAATCATGGAGCTGTTTACAAAGCTTCACCAGGAAGGGGCTACCGTGGTGCTGGTTACCCATGAGGAGGATATAGCAGCCTTTGCCCACCGCGTGATACGGTTCAGCGACGGGCAGATACAGAGTGACAAATTGAATGCGGCCAGGGTGACTTCTGAGGACGGGAAGGGGGGAGAGCAGAATGCTGATTGAAAACATGAAGATGGCATTTTCAGCCATCCGGTCCAATAAGATGCGTTCCGCCCTGACTATGCTGGGAATCATCATCGGCATTGGTTCCGTCATAGCCATCGTGTCCATCGGAGATACCATGCGCGGACTTTTCTCTGATTTATACAAGGATGTGGGTATTACCCAGGCCTATATATCCATTGGTTACTGGGTAGATGATGTGCGGCAGAGCGATTATTTTACCCTGGACGAGATGGAGCGGGCCAAGGAGGCCTTTAAGGACCAGGTCGCCTATATAGACAGCAGCGCCTATACCAGCAGTGATGCCGAGTATAAGCGGACTAAGATTAAATTTGACTATCAGGGAATTGACTACAATTACCAGGATGTGCAGCCGGTGAACGTGGTGTACGGCCGCTATCTCAACGAGGGAGACATCCTGGGAAGAAGGAAGAATGTGGTCATGGATACCAAGAGCGCCCAGATGCTGTTCGGCACTGAGAATGCGGTTGGGCGGTCCTTCAGAACCACCTTATATGGCTCTACCGACGACTTTACGGTGGTGGGTGTGTACCGCAAGGAGGTCAACGCCTTCCAGGCCCTGATGATGGGCAACAGCGATGACAAGGGGTCGGCATTCATTCCATACACCCTTCTGACCTGGCCCAACGACTATTTTTACCAGCTTCATGTGTATGCAAAGGACGATGTGAACCTGGACCAGTTTTTCAGCCAGTTCAAGGCATATGCGGCCAAGATGCACGGCAGGCAGCCGGAGGATATGTACATGTATACGGCCATGCAGGAAATGACCTCAGTGGACAGCATGATGGGCAGCCTGTCCATGGCAGTGGGCGGTATCGCGGCCATTTCGCTGATGGTGGGCGGAATCGGCATTATGAATATCATGCTGGTGTCCGTGACGGAGCGTACCAGGGAAATCGGCATCCGGAAAGCCCTTGGAGCAAGGACCAGGGATGTGTTAATACAGTTTTTGACGGAGTCAGCCATATTGTCAGCCTGCGGCGGCATTATCGGTGTCATACTGGGAGTGGGAACCGTATCCCTGGGAGGATTCCTTCTGGGATTTGCGGTGGTCATAAAACCGGGGGTCATCGTGGTTGCAGTGTCATTTTCAGCAGTGGTCGGTATCTTCTTTGGATTATATCCTGCATCCAAGGCAGCCAAGGCAGACCCGATAGACGCGCTGCGTTACGAATAGACGGGATATCCCGACGGAGCAAATCAAGGATGCGGCCGGAGGAAATCAATGATGCGGCTGGAGGATATCAAAGGATGCGGCCGGAGGAAATCAAGAATCGAGACAGGAGGAAAGCAAGTGAGACGGATGAGCGGTACATGGAAGAGAGCAGGAGCCATGGGATTGGCCCTGATGCTGGCCCCGGTTCCGGGCATGCTGCGGCCGGTGACTGCATGGGCCAGCCCGGAGTTTGCCTATTCTGCGGACAAATGGGCGGCGCTGAGGGATGATGTGCTGGAATACGGGGAGCTGGCTGACCTGGTCCACGAATACAATGCCACGGTTATCAATAACCGTCTGGAATACGACGACTACAGGGGCAAGGACCACGATGAAATGAAAAATGCCTACCAGGATATTGCTGACAGGCTCTATGATTCCAGCGATAAGATAATGGATTCCGTCAATGAGGACCAGCCGGGATATGCGGGAACAGCGGTGGGGGCCATAAGCGCCCGCCTGCAGGCTGAACAGAACCAGGAGCTGGCTGATTCACAGAATGAGGACGGACGGGTGAAGAAGCTGGAGTACGACAGACAGGAGGCTGTTCTTGTAAAGGATGCCCAGACAAAGATGATATCCTACTGGCAGAAGGCCAAGGCGCGTCCTGCCCTGGAGGAGGATGTGAACCAGGCCAGGTCAAAGTATGAGGCCATGGCAGTGAAAGCAGGCCAGGGCATGGCTACCCAGGCTGAGCTGCTTGGGGCCCGGGAAAAGATGGAGGCAGCCCAGGCAGCCCTGGAGACCAATGACAGGGAGAGGGACGGACTGCGCAGAGAGCTCTGCGTCATGACGGGTTGGGATCACAATGCCCAGCCGGATATCAGGGAAGTGCCGGTGCCGGATGCCGGGGAGATGGATCAGATTGACCTGGAGTTTGATAAGGAAAGGGCCATAGAGCAGAACTTTACCCAGACAGCCAATGAGCGCCGTCTGACATTTACAGGCAACGGGACCCAGTGGGATGTGATGAACCAAAAGGTGGAGACTGGCCGCAGGCAGATTGAGGCGGATGTGGAGGCCAGATATAAGCTTTTGGAGCAGGCCAGGGCTGATTATGAACAGGCGGCGGGCGAGCTGGAGCTGGCCCGTACCGGGGCCCAGACAGCCGAGCGCAAATACAGCCTGGGCATGATTTCCAAAAATGAATATATACAGCAGCAGGGAACCATGGCCTCCAGCCAGTCCGCATGCGACACGGCAGGCCTGAAATACAGGCAGGCCCTGGAGGATTACAGATGGGCGGTCAACGGCCTTGCACAGACAGAGGGGGCATAGGATATGGTGAAAAAATACTTACTGCTCTTCATGGGCCTCTTCTTTGCCTGCCTGTACCCTCTGGAGGCCCATGCAGATGCAATGCCCGATGTCATTCGTTATGAGGAGTTAGAGACGCTGGTAAAAGCCAGCAGCCCCCAGATACAGATGGAACAGGCGCAGTATGACAGCCGCCTGGCGCGGTACGAGAATGCCAGGGAGGAAATCATGGAAACCAGACGTCTTCTCAGGGAGGAGGCCGAGGACCTGGAGAAGAACGGGGACAAAGACAGTGCCGGCCAGTACCGGGCCCAGGCCAAGACCCTGGAGGATGCGGCCAAGGATATGGATAAGCAGATCCGCTCTGCCCAGGGCAGCCAGGCGTCCATGTCCCTTCGCAGGATAGAGGATACCGTACTCTGGACAGCCCAGAATCTTATGGGCACCTATAATACCCTTAAAGCGGAACAGGATGCGGCTTTGGCTCAGGCAGAGTGGAAACAGAGCCAGTATGAGAAGCTGCTGCGCCAGGTCCAGACAGGAAGCGCCTCTGCCGCCCAGGCGGACCAGGCAGGAAAAGAGGCTGATGCGGCAACTGCCAAGGCAAAGGCTGTACAGGACGAGATGGAACGGGTGAAGAAGGAATTATTCATTCTCACCGGATATCCGGAAGGCTCCCAGGCAGAAGTCGGTCCCATGCCAGCGCCCCGGCCTGAGCGTGTCCTGGAAATGGGAGGCAGCACCGACAAATGGCGCGCGCTGGGCAACAATTATTCCCTGAGGGAACAGAGGAGCGGAGGAGCCAGCTCCAATAAAGAACTCCATGCCCGCCAGCGGGATATCCGCCAGAGTGAGGAGGCTATGTACGGCCAGCTGGATACACTGTATCAGGATGTCCTGGCCAGCCAGACACTCTGGACCAGCGCAGCAACGTCCATGGCATCCCAGGAAGCCGCGTTCCAGGCAGCATCCAACAAGCTGGCCCTGGGAATGCTGTCGCGCCAGGAATATCTGGAGGCAAAAGCGGCCTACATGGATGCCGCCGCTGCCAAAGAAAGGGCAGACACAGGCTTCCAGCAGGCCATGGATACATATGACTGGGCTCTGAAGGGTTTCATGACATAAATAATGACATAAATACCATCGGATTTCATCTATTGGTTGTATAATCCCTTACCGCTTCATCATCCGGTAACCCACTCCCACGTGGGTCTGGATGTACTGGGGCTGTGAGGGATTTTTTTCAATCTTTTTCCGCAGGGAGGCCATGAAAACGCGGAGGGAGGCCACGTCCCCTTCCCAGGCTGCACCCCATATTTCCCGGGTTATGTAGGAGTGGGTCAGGACCTTTCCCACATTGTGGGCAAGGAGGCAGAGAAGCTTGTATTCATAGGGAGTCAGGTGCAGTTCCTCCCCGTCCAGGCAGGCGCATCCCGCCGCATAGTCAATGGTCAGCCCGCCGTTGGCAAACAGGGAGGTCTGTACTTCCTCCAGGGACTGCATATAGCTTAACCGTCTCTGGGTGGAGCGGAGTCTGGCTAAAAGCTCGTCCACGGAAAAAGGCTTGGTCAAATAGTCGTCCGCCCCGGCGTCCAGGGCCGCTATCTTGTCGCTGTCCTCGCTTCTGGCGCTGATGACAATAATGGGGGTATTGGTCCAGGAACGGATTTTAAGAATCACGTCCACTCCGTCCATGTCCGGAAGCCCCAGGTCCAGTAAGATGATGTCAGGTCTCTGGGAAGCAGCGGACAGGATGCCCTGTTCTCCCTTATCCGCCCATATATAATGGTAATCGTGCATCTCCAGGGTGGTGGCGATGAGATTTTTCACTGCTTTGTCATCCTCTATAATCAGGATGGATGGCTTATTCATGTAAGGATACCTCCTTGGCTGGTAATGTAAGCCGGAATATGCTTCCGGCAGGTTTGTTGTCTAAAACTTCGATGGTGCCCTTGTGGGCGCTCAGTATTGCCCTGCAAAGGGGCAGTCCCAGTCCCATGCCCCGCTTTCCGTCCGCGGATTTGTGACCGGTGGTATAGAACATTTCAAAAATCTTTTCCTTTGACTCATCGGGAATACCGGGCCCGTTGTCGCTGACGTCAATGACGGCAGAGGCGCCTTCCTGGCGGCTGTTTACCATGATGGTGGAACCTTCCGGCGTGTACTTCACCGCATTGTCCACCAGGTTGGTTATGACTTGTATAATCAGCCTGGCATCCATGTCAGCCAGGATATAGTCACCCACCTGATTTACCCTGATGGTGTGGTGTTCGTGACGCCGGTTGATATGGCGCATGGCTTCGTCTATGACTTCCTCCAGCAATTCGGTTTCCATGTGCAGGTGGACGCCCTGGCCTTCCATACGGGTGATGGACAGAAGGTTTTCCACCAGATTGATAAGCCACATGGAATCATCGTATATGTCCCTGTATATCCGGCTCCGGTGTTCGGCCGACAGGTTCTCCCCATCGCTCATCAGGACACCTGCATTGCCGGATATGCTGGTGAGCGGGGTGCGCAGGTCATGGGAGATGGAACGCAGCAGATTGCTCCGGAGCTGTTCTGCCCGGGCCATGGCCGCTTCCTCCTCCCGCTTCCTGGAAATATATTCTTTTTCCAGCGCCATGGAACACTGGGCTATGATGGCTACTGCCAGACTGTTTTCAAAGTCGCCGGGAGGCGTGGTGCCCACATGGATTCCCATGACGCCATAGACAGCGCCTGAGCTTTGAAGGGGCAGGAAGTGGTAAGCTGCTGCAGGAAACAGCCCTGTGGCAGCCCCTGTTTCCTTTCCCTCCTGAAAGCATTTCCGGGCAGCAGTCAGTTCCTCTAAGGTGTCAGGGGCCGGTCCCCTTCCTGTTGCGGGAGAAGAGTACTCACGGAAACAAAGGGGGGACTTAAGGCTGGCTCCATCCTGTTCAAAGCAGGTAATGTCCCTTTTGAGCAGCTTGTTCAGCTGTATGGCGGTACAGGTCAGGATATCCGCCGGTGCAGCGGCCTTCTGGAGCATCTGGCTGGTGTCCAGGATGACGCCGGAGCGGTAGGCATCCTGTTGGGAAAGCCGTGCCTTTTCTTTCATCTGCACGGTGAAGGAACTGGTAAATACAGCTGCCAGAAATGTAATCAGAAGGGTAAGCTGGGTGCCTGCGTCTTCTGCCTTCAGGACGAACATGGGCTCTGTAAATATGTAGTTGAACAGCAGTACGCTGGCCAGGGAAGCGCTGATGCTGTACCAGCGGCTGGCTGTGACTGCCGCCACCACCAGGACTCCCAGAATATATACGGTAATGATGTTGGCCTGGGACAGGCCAAGGGTTTCTAACAGGAATCCAATGGCAGTGGCTGCGGCCAGGACTGCCAAGGTTTTTAGGGTGTCAAGGATTCGGGAATGGGCCATGGAATGAAAAACCTCCTTCATTGTCTACCCGGACAGTATATCATATCTTTGGGTTAAATGACTGTATCTTTATATAATATTTATATAATCTTTATACCGGAGGCGGTTCCGTTATACCTGCTTTATGCCCTTAGTGGTAAGCTTGAAGGCACTAGGAGGTGATTATATGAAGTATCTGGAAAGGCAGTCTCCGGCCAGAATCATTGCCATTGGTTTTCTGGCCGTTATTCTTACAGGATCTTTTTTGCTGATGCTGCCGGTGTGTATAAAGCCGGGAGTCAGGCTTCATTATGTGGATGCTCTGTTTACATCCACCAGCGCAGTGTGTGTTACCGGTCTTATAGCCGTGGACACAGCCGATACCTATACGGCTCTGGGCCAGACCGTGGTGGCTCTTTTGATTCAGATCGGCGGTCTGGGTGTGACCTCAGTGGGCGTGGGCGTGATTCTGGCTCTTGGAAAAAGGGTGAATTTAAAGGAACGCCTTCTGGTAAAGGAAGCCCTTAACCTGGATTCTGGCAGGGGAATCGTGTGTCTGGTGAGAAATGTACTGATTACCACCCTTTGTTTTGAGGGCGTGGGAGCTGTCTTAAGCTTCCTGGTATTTTCCAGGGATTATCCGCCCTTAAAGGCGGTTGGCATCAGCCTGTTCCACTCTGTGGCCGCGTTTAACAATTCGGGATTTGATATACTGGGGGGACTTAAAAACCTGACGGGATACCAGGACAATGTGCTGCTGAACCTGACTACGGCAGGACTGATTATATTTGGAGGGCTGGGCTTCCTGGTCATCATGGATTTGATAAAGAACCGCTCCTTTAAAAAGCTGTGCCTTCACTCCAAGGCGGTGATTGTGACAACCCTGATACTTTTGGCATCCGGCACAGTACTGATTTGGCTGACAGAGGATATTACCTGGCTGGGCGCGTTCTTTACCAGTGTATCGGCCAGGACAGCGGGCTTTTCCACATTTCCTCTGGGAGAATTCACTTCCGCCGGACTGCTGAGCGTTTCCGTGCTCATGTTCATCGGCGCTTCACCGGGGTCCACAGGAGGCGGCATCAAGACCAGCACCTTATTTACTTTGTTTCATACCATCAAAGGTGCTGCCTGCAATGAGGAGCCCCATGCCTTCCATTACCGGATTCCCCAGGAGGCATTTTACAAGGCAGCCATTGTGACGGCGCTGTCGGCCCTGGTGGTGTGCCTGGGAACCTTTTTCATGTGTATCCTGGAGCCTGGGATTCCTTTTGAGGATATTCTGTTTGAAATCACATCGGCTTTCGGAACCGTGGGTCTGTCCACCGGCATTACGCCGGGACTCAGCTCCCTCAGCAAGCTTCTGGAGGTGCTGGTAATGTATATCGGCAGACTGGGGCCGCTGACCATTGTGACGATTTGGGTATTCAAACCCACTAAATCCGTATCCTATGCGGAAGGAAGCATTTCCATCGGATAGGGGAAGATAAGTGAAATAGCGGTAAGCACATTTTGAATGGATAGAGGAGGTTTTATATATGGCACGAAAACAGACAGAGGCAATGTCCTATGGAATCATAGGTCTGGGAAGGTTTGGAAGCGCACTGGCGGCAACCCTGGCAGAGGCGGATAAGGAGCTTATGGTGCTGGACAGAAGCGAGGAAAAAATCAGGCAGGCCAGAAACTATACGGAACATGCGTATGTGGTAAAGGATTTGCAGAAGGAGACACTGCGTGAGACAGGAATACAGAACTGCGATGTGGTGGTGGTCTGCATCGGTGACAAGGTGGATGTGAGCATTCTCACCACTCTCAATGTAATCAATCTGGGTGTGCCCCAGGTGGTGGCCAAGGCCAACAGCCCGGAACAGGGCGAGATTCTGGAGAAAATCGGGGCCC
>OKSH01002565.1_pt1 | contig 13252 bp, 15 predicted proteins | sample 1601231 | NCBI WGS metagenome assembly OKSH01 (sample SAMEA3541596, study PRJEB24748) | human gut metagenome | biome: human gut; feature: human-associated habitat; material: faeces | place: China | collected 2012 | reverse complement strand
AGATTGTAACGCAGGTAGTAACCAACAGCGACAATAATGACGTCTTTTTTGAATTGTTTGCCTTTAAAATGATTCATTACTCTGTCCTCTCTGTCTTTTTTCTCAATTTTACACTAAAATAGATTTTTTGGAAAACTTTGCAACAGAACCGAAATGAGTATAGTATGAATTAGTAATTTGGTTTTCATCTAAGTTTAGCTTTGATTTACTAAAATTGATATCTCGATACATGTTCAATACATCTAATACAAATCGAGAATCTTCTTTCGGAAATGGCTCAGAAAGATCACTCCAAATTTCATCATCATAATGATACTCGTAACCTTCTCTCAATATTTCGATTTTTCTTTCATAATAAGATCTGTTTTGGTCCTCAAATTTAGCCAATAACTCAAATTGATTTACTAGTGACAATCTCTGAAAACTGTCCATTAAATGTTTCTTCCTATCTTGTTCATTAACAAAAAATTATAAGCCCTTACAACGAATATTATATATTAAATTTAATTGTAGGTGAACACGAATTTTATAAATATTTATGGTGTTAATGACAAATGATATCCGACTCCTCTTCATACGTTCTGGACTATTTGCTAATAGATTAAAATTTCAGCATCTATTTCTGACCATAAATAAATGAGCTGCCGAAAAGCTGCCAAATCAGACTTGAAAATAAAGGATCAAAAACTTTTAAGTTTCTGACCCCGTAACTCACACTTCAAAATCTTACTTAAAAAGGAGTCTGAAAGAAAAAAAGAGTATTCAAAATTTTTTTCTAACTAGCTACATCACATCTATGCATTGACACTCAAAGAACCAGAATAAGTCATCAGAAAGCAAGGGGGTGCGGACATAATCCTGGACGAAAAAATAAACTTAGGAGGAATGTCCGTGTGTTTTCCCACAAAGAGCGTGTAAGGGCAATTCAGTTATTTTTAAAATACGATTGCTCTTATGCTGCAACCATTCGAGAATTAGGGTATCCGTCGATTGGTGCACTACGGAAATGGTATAAAGAGTATTTGGAATCCGGAGAGCTCCATCAGGAGCACCGAAAAAAATCAAAGTATTCTGAAGAACAAAAACGAATAGCGGTGAATCATTATTTTGAATATGGTCAATGTTATGCACGAACCATTCGCATGCTTGGTTATCCTAATAGAGAGTCCTTGCGGCAGCGGTGTGAAGAACTTGCACCAGGAGCTAGAAAACTCCGAAAAAGTGCGGTAAAGTTAACACAAGATCAAAAAGAAGCTGTGTTGAAAAAATTCTATAAACCGCAAACTAATAGGAAAAATTTAGCCGAATCTGGAGGAATTAGTAGAGTTACTCTATATCAATGGAAAAACACGGTTCTTGGAAAGGATTTTCCATTGTGTATGACTTTAAAAAATCAGGAAAAACAAAAAGAGCTACTTTTAAAGGAAGTAGAAGACTTACAAAAACAAGTACACCAATTACAGCTCGAAAAAGCATTACTCGAAGGAGCGGCTGAACTGCTAAAAAAAGAAAAAGGCGTCAATCTTCTTTGTCTATCAAATCAAGAAAAAACGATATTGATTGATGCCTTACGAAATCAGTTCACCTTGAAAGAGCTTCTTCAACAGCTCCAGTTTCCTAAAAGCAGCTATTTTTATCAAAAACAAGCACTTGAGAAACCAGATAAGTATTACAAAGAACGTCAAATTAATTATCACGATTTTCAATCATAACTTCTGTGCGTATGGTTACCGTAGAATTCACCAAGCTTTAAAAAATATGGGTAAAAAGCTTTCTGAAAAAGTTGTACGTAGATTGATGACTGAGGAAAATCTATTTGTTAAATTTTCTAGACGAAAAAAGTATTCTTCGTATGCTGGGGAAATTTCTCCTGCACACCCCAATTTATTAAATCGGAATTTTAAAGCAAAGAAGCCAAATGAAAAATGGTTAACAGATATTACTGAATTTAGAATTCTCGCAGGGAAAATCTACTTATCACCACTTGTCGATTGTTACGATGGTGCTATTGTTAGTTGGACTATTGGAACAAAGCCAACTTGCTTCACTCTATGTCTAAAAAGAGTTATTCACCAGATAATTCAGCGTGCGAAGGTTTCTTTGGACGATTAAAAAACGAGATGTTTTATCAACGTGACTGGAAGAATACAACAATCAATCAGTTTATAAACAAATTGGATGATTATATTCATTGGTATAATAATCAACGAATTAAGTTATCTTTAGGAGGGCTAAGCCCTCTTCAATATCGGAAGAAGCAAAGATATATTTGTTAAAAAGGTCCAAAAAAATATCCGCACCCCCTTTTTTTTGTAAAAAACTATTGCACAATACAAGTGGCCTACGGCTATCGAAATTTCCATAACTTTCGAGCAAGAACTTATCTCATTCAAGGCTTGATCTTCCAAGTAAAACAAAAACCAGTTAAGCACTCTGCCTAACTGGTTATGACTAAATTTTCAGTTGTATCTTTCTCTACCAACACTAAATGTCGAAGAGCCTTTTTTCGTTTATGAATGTAAGACCGCTTCTCGAGCCAATGCCAAACAACCGAGCGTTCCAGCGTTGTCTTCTAATGCTGGGGTCACGATATATTTGCTTAACTCAGGTGTTTCGACATACCCATTGACCAATTTTGCAAATGCGTCGTGGACGTTTTGCAGCATATGGCGTTGTTTCATCACACCACCGCCAAAAATGATCACATCTGGAGAAAACATCAAGGTTGTATTGTAGGCACATTGAGCAATATAGGAGGCTTCGATTTCCCAATAAGGATCATCTTCTGCAACCTCTTGTCCTTTTTTCCCTAAGCGTTTTTCGATGGCGGGTCCAGCGGCCATCCCTTCTAAACAGTTGCCATGAAATGGACAGCTGCCAGCAAAGTCATCTTTTGGATGAGGGACGACGAGCATATGCCCCATTTCTGGATGACTAAACCCTTCGATAAAGCGCCCTTCTTGTAAGGCACCGCCGCCAACACCCGTACCGATCGTATAGTAAACGACACTGCTCAATCCTTTGCCACTGCCGAAGACATACTCACCATAGGCAGCCGCATTGACATCTGTTGTCCAAGAAATCGGGATCGGAAATTCTTTTTTCATGGTACCGATGAAATCAAAATTTTGCCATGCCACTTTCGGGGTCGAGGTAATGTACCCATAAGTGGCGGAATCGCGATGGATATCGATAGGCCCAAATGAGCCAATCCCAATCCCTGCTAAATCTGCTTGGTATTGTTTGAAGAAGTCAATGACTAAAGGTATTGTTTCCTCAGGTGTCGTTGTCGGAAAGCTCACTCTTTCCTTGATCGTCATTTCTTCATCGCCAATGGCACACACAAATTTTGTGCCGCCTGCTTCGATTGAACCATAAATCATCACTGAGCTCTCCCTTCTATAGATTAATTAAGCCGCTTTCCAATGAAAAGGTTACTTCACTGTCTGCCAGCAAAAGAAAATCCTGTCCTTTTTCTGTCTCATAAAAAGTTGTACTCATAGTCAGACGATCATTTAGAAAAAGCTCAATAGCTGAAGTATCACGGAAAATTTCGATGGTTAGACAATTATTTTCCAAAGGAATCGTCACACTGCGCTTTTTCAACACTTCCTTTTCAGCTCCTGATAAATCATACGGCATGTGTTCCCTGGAAGCAGTAAAGCACTCCCGTTCAACATCATAGTTAAGCAGTAATGTATGGTCGGGTCCCTTCGCATAGTGAAGTTCTAGTTTCGTTGCCTGTTTTAAATTGATTTCCAAGCGTAAATAGTGCTGGTCATATACTAAGTCCTTCAGTAAGAAGCGATTCTCTTCAGTCTTCGCCCATTCAATCCTTTCCTGCGGATCAATTACTTGATAAATTGATGAAACTGGCCGTTGCAACAATTGATTATCAGCCACCCTCAGCTCTCTAGGCAAGGTCATGGAACCTGACCAACCATGGCCCAGATCATTCGTAGGTATTTTACGCTGCCACATTTGCATCCAAGCAATCATTATTCTTTGGCCTGCTTCGTTTTCACAGGTCTGGGGTGCATAAAAATCTAAACCGCCATCGATTTCATGAAAATTCTCTACTAGAAATTTGCCTGTTTGCCAATCGACAGTACCGATGAAAGCAACAGTTGAGTTCGTATTTTGGTAAGCATTGCCTTGTGGAGTCATTTGAATAGGAGAAAGAATCAAGACTTCTTTGCCATCTAGTTCAAACAAGTCTGGGCATTCCCATACAATGCCTTGTTCTGGAGTTCCCTCCAGCAATACGGAATAAAACTCCCAAGTTAGTAAATCTTTGGAATGGAACATCACAATTTGTCCACGAGCATCTGCAGTTTTAGTAGCGACTACAGTAAAATAGTCTTCTTTTCGCTGAAACACTTTGGGATCGCGGAAATCTTCGGTCGTTGCAACAGAAGCTAAGTGATCTTCTGCGATGATTGGATTTCCGGCATATTTTTCAAAGTGAATGCCATCTTCTGAAACTGCCAAACACTGAACTTGTCGAACTTGCCCTTCCACAACATTGTGTCCTGTATAAATCAAATACAGCTTGCCATCCTTTTCTATGGCACTGCCGGAAAAACAGCCTTCCTTGTCATAGCTTTCACCTGGTGCCAGTGCTACTGGCAAATGCTCCCAGTGAATTAGATCCTTGCTTTTAGCATGGCCCCAATGCATTGGTCCCCAGATGCTGTCGTAAGGATAATATTGATAAAACAAGTGATACTCCTCTTGATAATAAACAAAACCATTTGGATCATTCATCCAGCCAATCGGAGCCATCAAATGAAATTTATTCCGGTATTCTTGATTGACTGTTTGAGCATTTTTCTCAATAAACTCATTGGCCTTTAAAAGTTTTTGCAACATTCACTATTCACTCCTATTTTATACCCGTTCCAGAACCGCCAAGTCCCTGCAGAATATATTTTTGTGCAACGATATAAACAATAATCAGTGGAATCGTTGCAATGGTTAAAACAGCCATCACTTGATTGATATAAACTGGCTGTGTAGTATTGATCGTAGTAATTGCCACTTGCATTGAAAATTTGCTGCTGTCAGTTAAGACCATTAACGGCCAAATATAATCATTCCAGCTGGAGATAAAGGATAAGACACCTACTGTGGCTATGGCTGGTTTAGACATTGGCAGCATGATGTGAAAGAAAATTTTAACAATATTTGCACCATCTAATTTCGCTGATTCAATGATTTCTTCTGGAATCGCGATAAAGAAATTTCTAAACAGATAGATATTAAACGCGCTGGCCATCGCTGGTAAAATCACTGCCAAGCGAGTATTCACTAAGCCTAGTGAATTAACGATGGTAAATTGCGGAATTAAAACCGTCTCCATCGGGACAATCAGCAGAGCTAACAAAGCTCCAAAGATAATTTTCTTGCCTGAAAAATTAACCTTCGCAAAGGCAAAACCCGCCAAAGAGTTTACAATGATTGACCCACAGGCAAAGGTTAAACCATAAAAAATACTGTTTAATAAATAAGTTCCCACACTGAACCGGGAAATAACCTCTTGATAAGTTTTAAACCAATTAGCTGGATTCAAACTAGGTAAAAAAGCTTTGAAGGAAGCTAAATTTTGATAGACATCTGCTTCAGGCTTCATAGAGGAAACTACCATCCACAGCATCGGGAAAATGAATAATGCCGCTAAAAGGAACAGCAAACAATATTCTACGATCATTAGCGGTCCAAATTTCTTGGTCATGCTGGATCATCCTCCTTTACCAATTTTCTTTGAGCAATTGTAATTAAACCAATCATAGTGGTAAAGATTAACGCAATGGAGCTGGAGTAGCCTACCATACGGTCTGTAAATCCAGTTTGGTAAATGTAATAAACCATTGTCATAGTAGAATTCATTGGTCCACCTTGAGTCATTACCATTGGCTGAATGATTAGTTTAAAGGCCGAAATCAATGTGGTAAGTAAAATAAAAATCGCCGTGGGCTTTAATAATGGCATGGTGATATAGCGAAATTGCTGAAACTTAGAAAAACCATCAATTTCGGCTGCCTCATAAACGTCTTGCGGAATATTTTGCATTCCCCCTAAAAACAGCAGCATCTGATATCCTGCACCTTGCCATGCCGATACGAAAACAAGCGTATACATTGCTTGTTTGGGACTAGTCAAAAAAGGCTGCGAAGCAATTCCAATCTTTGCAAATAGCGTATTAACCAGACCTTCATTAGGATTTAACAAGTACAACCATAAAATCGAAATAACGACTAAGGACATCACGACTGGCGCAAAAAAGGCTACTTTAAAAAAGATATTTCCTTTACGATTTTTGTTGATAATAAGTGCCATTCCTAAAGCTGCCCCTATTTGGACCGGAATAATCCAAACAACAAATTTAGCCGTGTTCCAAATACTTTTTACAAAAATTGGATCAGCGAACAGTCGCTTAAAATTTTCTAAGCCGATAAATTGTCTAGCATCTGGCGTTAACAAATAATAATCAGTAAAGGCATAATAAATTACCATGATTACGGGTATGATCAGAAAAATCGTCAGCAGCAGCAAAGCTGGCGCTAGAAAGCCGTAACCTATCAAATTGTCTTTCATTGTCGGTTTTTTTAACACTTGATTGGCCCCCTTTAGAAACTTCTATTTTAGTGAAGTATCAATTGCCTGTTGCATTTCAGCAGCGCGACTATCTGCTACTTTTTGTACATCTGGGTTTTCCTCGAAGTAGCTAATATCTTGAACTGCTTGTTGGAATGCTCTAGATACTTGCGGATAAGCTACAACCACTGGGCGGGCATGTCCAGAAAGTTGGTTTTGCTTAATTAATACCTGCATTCCTTCCGACACTTCATCTTTAATTAAATCAACTGTTGAATTTCTGATAGGTAGAACACTGTTCCCTAAACTCATAATACGACTAGATTCTGTACTGGTTGCAAACTTAATAAAGGCCGCAGAAGCATCCTTTTTCTCTGTTTTCTCAGTCATTGCTAACTGCCAGCTTCCGGTTGGTGAAACTAACTCCCCAGTTGCATCTGAAACGGGGTAAGGCAAAATACCATAATCAATCTCTTGATAGTTTTCCTCTAAATCTGCCATTGTCCAAGAACCGCTCAGCATCATGGCATATTTGCCAGTTTCAAATCCTTTTTCAATAGGACTGATTGTGGTGTAACCTTTTTCAACCAATTCTTGAATAAATTCCAACGCTTCAACGGATTTTTTACCGTTAAAATAGTCTTCGGCTTTGGTTCCATCAGCATTAACGACATCGCCGCCATTCGACCATATAAATGGTGTATATGCGTAGGTCAGCATTTCGTCTCCCGACGCCATTTGCATATCAATTGCAGGCGTTTTGTATTTATCAGTCAGCTTTTGGCAAATTGCTTGAAATTCCGTCCAAGTCCAAGGATCTTCTAACGTCGGCAATTGATCTTCTGTAATTCCAGCATCTTTGAACAGCGACTTATTGTAATAGACACCCACACTGGACTCTGAGAAACCAAACGCATACATTTTGCCATCGTAGGTTCCTTGCTGAATAATGCTGTCTAATACATCATCCATGTCCGCATCTTTCAAATAATCATCTAATGGAGCAATGACTCCTGAATGAGCATAAGCTGCAGTATTCGGTCCATCTAACGTAATAACATCAGGAAGGGTATTGGTTGTAATTGCAGCATTTACTTTATCCTCATATCCACCGCCGCTTCCGCTACGAGGAATATACTCAGTAACAGCTTTATATTCACCCTCGTATTCATCATTAAAATTGTTCACAATCTCTGCCCAAGCTTTTCCTTCAGGCGTTTCATCAGAAAACTGAACCCAAATCTTAATTTCTCCTGGATCACTGCTACCTGAACTTTTCTCCTTACTGCCACATCCTGCAAGTCCTCCAGCTGTTAATGCTAAAATTGCTGCAATTGCTAACATTCTCTTTTTCATCGATGTTCCTCCTATTTTTTGAAACGTTTCCGTTTTATTTTTCAATTAATTGGTAACGTTTCCAATTAATTGGTTTTAAGATATCATTGAAATCACTTTCTGTCAACCTATCTCAAAAAAATCGTTATAAACCGGTTTTTTACTCTTTAGTCGTCTCTCCAGCGTGAAAGAAAACCGGTACTACCACACGCTTAGGCGGTTCTTCATTTAAAATCATCGCCATGAGTGTTTCTACTGAAACCTTGGCCATTTCCTCTATCGGCTGTACAATCGTTGATAGTAAATAGTCTTTTTGCAACGATAGCTTGACTCCATCAAAACCAATAATTTGAAAATCCTTAGGTGCTTCCTTCCCTAGTTTTTTTTGGGCTTTTATCACATCCAAAGCCATGAAATCATTGATGGTAAAAATGCTATCAATTTCAGGATTATCCGAAAAAAAAGCGAGCAATTGTTCCTCTAAATTGCTAATTGGTTCAGGCATATCCAATACCTTCACAGCCATTTTATTTTCCTCACAAATATTGTAAAAACCAGCTTTACGATTGTTTGTTTCGTTAGGGTAAGGTGAAACACCCCCAACATAGCACAAGTTTTTACAGTTACGAGTAAGTAGTTCTTGAGCGGCAATTTGCCCACCTAAATAATTATCTGCCGTTACATAAGAAACCTGTTCCGAAAAATGGCGGTCTATACTGACAAATGGTAAATTTGATGATACATATTTATCAATGTCTGAATAGGTAATACCTATAATTCCGTCTACTTTACTCTGCTTGACCATTTGGATATATTCTTTTTCTTTTTCCGCACTGCCGTTCGCATTACACAAAAAAAGCTTATAATTTTTTTGGCTGAGAGCTTCCTCTACATAGTAGGCAAACTCGGAAAAGAAGGGATGCCAAATCGTAGGTAAAATAAGAGCTATTGTATTGCTACTATTCGTTTTCATACCTCTGGCATATTCATCAGGCTCATAATTAAGCTCACTAATTGCAGCCATTACTTTTTCTTTGGTAACCTCTTTCACCTTTACTCCATTTATTACTCTAGATACCGTACCCACACCAACTCCTGCTAACGCAGCAACATCCTTCATAGTAGTTTTCACTTCACGAACAACTCCTCTCAAAAGAATTTCAGGTATTATTATACCAAAAGAAGGAAACGATTCCAAATTAGCAGGAATATTTTTATTTTAAAATAGATATTAGACGTGAAGCTTTTCGTAAAAAAATTTTCGTATTCAGATTTACCGGATTGACTCTGTCGCCAATATAGGCCGGCATACTTTGTCAATTTTATTTCATCAGAAAAACGTTCAATTGGACCAATTTCAGCGAGTATTCCAGCAGCCTAAACAGGACCAATACCTGGGATACTGGTTAAACATTGATACTCCGGTAGCACCACGACTAAGTCGTCAATGGCTTTATCTAAGTCTTTAATTAATTTTTCAAGATTGGGGTACATGGAACATAGAAACGAAAATGCACGGTAGTGAAAAATTAAAAACACAAGAATCGTTGATTTATTAGTATTCTTGTGTTTTCAATTTTATACATTCAAAAATAGTATCTGGAACATCCGTGCGAAAATGCACGGTAGGAACCAAAAGACGAACATTCTCAATAATTCTCTATATTTAACGGACGTAGTATTCCATTCGATAATTCTTTTTCATAGCGGAAACTATATTTGCCAACAAAATTAATGTGATCACTAATTAATGGAAATTGCTTGCGTAACACTTCTTCGGAACAGTCGAACCCTTCCGTTTTAATTTGTTCAAAGACTTTTTCTAAATATAGTGAATTCCAATATATGATAGCATTAGTTACTAATCCTAATGCGTTGAGCTGTTCCTCCATACCGTCGTAATAAGTTTGATAAAGTTTGCCTTTTCTACCATAAAATATATTTCGACATAGAGCATGACGAGCTTCACCTTTATTTAACTGTTCCGAGCTAGGCTCTCCTAAATAAACACCAAAAGAATTTTTATTGCGCTTAATTTCATTCATTCAAAACCTCCAAAGTAAATTATAAGTAGACTTAAAATTTATTTTTAAAAATGCTATGATAACAGTAAAACTACAAGTAAATTTTACATGTAAATTATATCATTTTTTAAAAGGAGTTTTTATGGCAAAAATTGGATATATTAGAGTGTCTTCACAAGATCAAAATTTAGATCGACAATTGGCAATGATGGAAGACCTTAACATTGATAAATTATTTCAAGAAAAAGCCAGTGGTAAAGATATCCAGCGACCTGAGTTTCAAAAATTACTAAATTATATCCGAGAAGGTGATTGTGTCATTGTTGCATCACTGGATCGCCTAGGCAGAGATTATGAAGACATAAAAAATACAGTTACCTTTATGAAACAGAAAAAAGTAGCATTAAAAATACTAGATGCACAGTTTTTAGATTTTAATACTGGAAATGAACTCCTAGATACTGCTATGTTCGATATGTTTTTATCATTGCTAAGTTATATTGCACAAAACGAACGTGAGAAAATCCGTGAACGTCAGCGGCAAGGAGTATTATTGGCCAAAAAAGCTGGTCGATATAAGGGGCGACCAATTGAATATTCTGAGAACTCAACAGATCCGCAAAAACGATTAGTCTTTAAAACTGTGGTGGACATGTTAAATCAAGGAGTTCCAGTTGCAGAAATTGCCAAAGAAAATGGTCTCTCTCGACCAACCATATATAAAATAAAGAAAGCGAATGATTTGTAGAATTTATACTATATTCATTCGCTTTTCTACCGTGCATTTTCGTTTCTATGTTCCATGTACCCCATATTCTCTATGAAGGAGTTTCAATGTCATATTCTTTTTCATTAGTTCTTTATGAACATATTCCCAGTCTACAGGAAGGTAACCTCGTGCTGTTGTTTGTTTTTCCGGAAAAAGATATTCCTGCAGCCAAGTATCGCTCATATCAGCGGTTAGTTCAGTCACCCCCTTCCTGTCTGCTCGAGAAGTAACTTCTCGAATCGTATGTCTGGAGCTTCCCACAGTTAAACTAATCGTTCGTTGAGAAATACCGGAAAAATAAAGCTCCAAAATTTTTCGATAGTGAACCAATAAAATAACATTCTGTATAAGTTGTCATACCGAAAGGTATGCCTTTCTATTATACAGAAGGTTATTCATCTATTAAATATGAAAGTGGAGCAGTTTGTTGCCCTGGATGGAGCTATCTATTGCCTTGAGTGGAGCAGTTATTCACCTCACTGGAGCTATTTATCTGCAATACTCAACTTGTTTAAATTTTTTTTCAGTAACTAATAGGAGTCAATGGCAATACGTACATCCATGTATTCTAAAGTGGTACAAACAAGGGGATTATCCATCGGTTTTCTTTCAAACGAGCTTAGAGTTGCCCTGAGCCAACTAATAAATAGCAAAACAAGCGAACCGAGAGAAGGCTTCGCTTGTTTCTGATCAATTCTGTTTAATTTTATCTAGGATCACTTCAAATGTTTCAAAGGTATCTATATCTAACTGGCACAGCCAAAGTAAGTATTTCTTTTCCTTATATGTCTAGTCAACAGTGGGGTAGGAGGTGATCAAATTATTGTATCTTGCTCTTTGTTCACTTGATGCTAGCTGCCAGCGTTTCTCAAATATTTTTTCTTCTTCCATTATCGATCCCCCAAAAAGAGCGCTGCCTGAAACTTCAATAACGGGCAGCGCAAGTCTAATTATGCAGATCTATGTATAGCATAACAAACAAATATGAAAAAACTTAGAAGGTAGTAGAAGTTCTGGCGTCTTTTGCTTTGCTTTCGTTCTTAATGTGTTTCATTCTAGAATATCTCAAAATAAAAACTATGCGTGGTGTTCTCATATTAATTACTTGTTTTTTTCTCTTTTAAGTACATTAATACTTCATATTCCTCAACATGCTTACTTACAAAAGCATTATAAAATGAAGTACCTAAAACCATAGCAATCAATGTTAATATAGAATAGCTGACAATACCCCAGTCTCCAGAAAACATTTCAGGAAACACTGCTTGTGGAAGACCTAGTATTAGAAATGAAATATAACAGATCATAACTACATTTAATAAGTTTTTATTCCTATCTGTCACTTTTCTTTTTAAATGTCTTAATTGTCAAATTAAGTTAGACAGATCATCAATACTTACGTAACTCAAAAATACTTCCAAAGGTGTTCGATAATCCAGTGATTTTCTAGGAATATTATTTCGTTTAGATGCGACAGATTGAATAAAAAATTCATCTACTGAATTGAAATCCATAGATTTCAATAAACCATCTCTACGTAACAATCCGTTAGAATTCTCGTTTAGGCCTCTTTGAGACGGCGTTCCTGGATCAGCGAAATAAATGGCAATATCATTGGCATTACTGATCTGTTTCCAATTTGAAAATTCCTTTCCACAATCAAAAGTGATGGATTTGAATAGATTTTTCGGTACAGATTCAAACCAATGATTTAATTTGTTTTCAATATCAATCGCTTGTCTACCACACGGTTTCAATGTAATGATAACTTTTGATAATCGTTCAACTAAGGTAATTACAGCACTTTTATGTTTCAGACCTACGATAGTGTCACCTTCAAGGTGACCAAACTCATTTGAGAATTGGCTATAATCTTTTTCACGTTCATGAATAGAGCGGCGGAAAGCTTGTTTTCCACGCCTTTCTTGATGTCCATTCGGTTTACGCTTGCCTTTCATCGGTAAGTCAGAAGGATTAAATAGCCCCTTTTTGAACATACGATAAATGGTACGAGCAAAACAACGAATAGGAAACGCTGCACGACCAACAATCACATCGGGTGTCCATCCTTGAACAACCTTTCTTTGAATATATTCTGATTGTTCCTCAGGTAAAACAAGCGGGCGTCCACCACAGTTTGATTTGTTTTTCTTATACTGTTGATAGTACTCTAAGGCTGATTTTCCTTGCTTGAAGAACAGGTATACTTTATGGATCGTTTGTCTTGAACGATTCAAGCAATGCGCAGTTTTCGCAACAGATTGATTTATTTTGAAATAAGACTCTATCATTACAAGTTCATCCGTTGTAAGATGGGTATAGGTCATTTGTACTCACTCCTTATAATTCTTTGGACGGAACTATTTTGAGTGTAGCACAAATGACTTTTTTAGTTGTCTAGCTTAATTTTACAATCGGCGATTGTATAAAATCATGTATCAAGAATGGTTCTGTTGCAAAGTTTTAAATAAAGAATAAAATCCCTTACGGTATCTATGATTTAAGCTGGGATTCCCAATAATACCTT
>OKSH01002557.1_pt1 | contig 13300 bp, 9 predicted proteins | sample 1601231 | NCBI WGS metagenome assembly OKSH01 (sample SAMEA3541596, study PRJEB24748) | human gut metagenome | biome: human gut; feature: human-associated habitat; material: faeces | place: China | collected 2012 | reverse complement strand
CCCCTGTTACCGCCGTGAAAGGGCGCCCGAAATTGGTCGTCCCGATGAACGGGTCGACCCAATCGGCAGGCTCCTGCGCACGCAGCGGCGCGCAGAGGATGACTGCGGCGAGCGCCGCAACGGGAAGCGTTCGTCGCAGCGGCATCAGCGTATATTGTTTTTGCGGGTGAAGTCGATGATCTCCGGGATATAACCGAAAGCAAGCCCCGTAACCGTGTCCGCACACCCGTAGTAGACCGCAACGCGCCCCGTCGCGGGGTCGTGCAGCGCCGCGCAGGGGAACGTCACGTTCGGCACGTCGCCCGTGCACTCGTAGATTTCACGCGGCGAGATCAGGTACGGGCCGCTGCGGGCGATGACTTTCCACGGCTCATCCAGGTCGAGCAAGGCCGAGCCGAACGCATAGACGTAGCCGTTGCACGAACGGAGCACCCCGTGGTAGAACAACAGCCACCCTTCGCTGGTCTCGATGGGCACGGGCCCCGCGCCGATCTTCATGCACTGCCACGCCGAAACCTCGAACGCCGCGGGCGACATCACGTGGCGGTGGCGTCCCCAGAACTCCATGTCGGGCGACTCGGAATAGAAAATGTCGCCGAACGCCGTATGCCCGTTGTCGCTCGGACGCGAAAGCATCGCGAATTTCCCGCCGATCTTGCGGGGGAACAGCACGCCGTTGCGGTTGAACGGGATGAAGGCATTTTCCAGCTGGTGGAACGTCTCGAAATCCTCCGTCCACGCCACGCCGATCGTCGGGCCGTGGTAACCGTTGCACCACGTCACGTAGTATTTGTCCCCGATCTTGGCCACACGCGGGTCGTAACCGTAGACCCATTGGCCGATTTCGGCGTCGCCGCCCACCAGTTTGAAGTCCTCCTCGCGGATGTCCCAGTCGATGCCGTCCACCGAGAAGCCCGCGTGGATGCGCATGCGACGGTTGGTGTCGTCGCAGCGGAACACGCCCGCATAATTATACTTGCCCTTCTTGAACGGAACGACCGCCGAATTGAAAATGCTGTTCGAGGTCGAAAGCGCGTCGCGCCCGATGATCGGGTTGGCAGAATAGCGCCACATAACCTCCTTGCTCCCCGCGGGACGCTCTTCCCACGGCATATCCGGCAGTGCCGGGCCCATTATTTTCAGATTGCTCATGTTATTTGGTTGTTGGTTTATCATCATAGGTGAACGGTACGAACCAGGTCATCACAAAGGCGGGGATCGTCGCCAGCATGACCACGATGAAGAAGACGCCGTAGCCCTTCCAGTCGCTCAGGTAACCCGAAACGGCGCCGGTGAGCATCACCGAAAGGTTCATGATGCCCGAGGCGAAAGCGTAGTGCGCCATCTGGTGCCGACCCGGGGCCACCTGCTGCATCATGAAGAGCGTAAGTCCCACGAACCCGAACCCGTAGCCGAAATACTCCACGACGATGCCGCCGCCCACGAGCCACATCGACTGCGGCTGGAACCATGCCAGCAGCGCATAGACCGCGAACGGAAGGTTGAAAATGCAGCACAGCGTGAAGAGCGAGCGCCTCAGTCCGCGGTGGGCGATATAGTAGCCCGCGAGCAGCGATCCCAAAAGGAATGCCCCGGCGCCGAACGTGCCGTAGTACAACCCGATCTGCTGGTTGGTAAGCCCCAGCCCTCCGGCCGCGGTATCCGCCTTGAGGAACAACGGCACGATCTTCATCACGAAGCCCTCGCCCAGGCGGTAGAAGACGATGAAGGCGATGTAATACCAGATATGCTTTTTCGTGAAGAACGCCGCGATCACCTCCTTCAGGCTGCGCAGCCCTTCCCGCAGCGAATGTCCGTCAGCCGCACTTCCGCCCGACGGCAACTCGCGGCTGTGGTAAATACCCAGCAGGACGAGCAGGCCGCAAAGGATCGCCAGCACCACCGTCCACGACTGCACATAGGCATCGAAGGTCGCCGCCCCGGAATCGCTGAAACGCTTGCTGAGCCAGCCCGCGAACCAGACCAGGCCGCCCGTGGCGACTAGTTTCGCAAGGTTGTAGAACGCCCCCTGCCAGCCGATATACCGCGCCTGATCCCCGGTCGAAAGCTCCGACATGTAAACGCCGTCGGCCGCGATGTCGTGCGTGGCGCCACTGAAGGCCACCACCGCGAAGACCCCCACCGTGACGGCGAAGAAATGGGGCATATGCAGCGCCAGCGCAGCAAGGCCGAACAACACGCCGCTCAGGAGCTGCGTCGTGACGACGAAGAATTTTTTGGTGCGGAAAATTTCCAGGAAGGGGCTCCACAGGAATTTGATCGTCCACGGCCACATGATCAGCGACGTCCAGAACGCGATCCGGGTATCGGATATCCCCAGATCCTTGAACATGACGGCCGAGACCATGTTCAGCACGACGAACGGAAGCCCCATCGCAAAATAGACCGTAGGCACCCATGCCAGCGGCGAAGTTTTTTTCAGATTTTCAGACATCGGGTCTTCTCCGGTTTTAGGTTAGGGATGCACAAAGATAATAAAATCTTTCCGCACGCGATCGGTATTCCGGGCGGTTATCATCTTTGCATCCGTAAAGTAATACAATTTCGGGCGCAGGATTACTAAAGCGGCCGGCAATTTAATTCCCCGGGAAAGAAGACCGTGCAGCCGGCGGGTCTTGCGGCTCGCGACTGCACGGTCGTCAGAATCGAATCCTGCAGAGAAATCAATCTACATATACGATCTCCGTCGCGGCATTCTTGGTCAGGTGCGGAATATCCTGCCCTTTCTTGAGATAGAGCGACTTCACCTTCTCCCCACGATCGCATTTAAGAGTCTGGAGTGCCGGACAACCCGACACGTCGATCGAGGTTATCCCGTCATACCAAACATAGTAGGAGGCTACTGTCAGATCCAGCGATAGCAACTTGTTACCGATCATCGTAAACTTCTCGACATCCGCATAATCGGTTCCCAGCGGCGACAACGATTCGATCGGATTGTCTCCAAGATTAATCAAGGCCAACCCATAATTCTTGGTGCAATTCAATTCTTTTACCTTTGTCAAACCGGAAAGGTCTATTTCACTTAGATCATTACTCATGACATTGATCTTTTCCAGGTTCGTGAAGTTTTCGATCCCCTCCAGCGATGTCCATTGGGTACCATAGTAGCTGGGGTTATATGACAACTCGGTGGCGGCCAACCCTTTCTCCGTAATGATTCCGGAAGTAGACCCCAATGCGACGATCCAGCCCTGTTGTTGCAGCCACTTTACAAAATCCTTATCGACAAACGAAATCAGTGTCGCATTCGGATCTTTCTGGATAACGGACAACTCTTTGGTAATGCCAGCACCCTCAATCGTAATCTTACCTCCGCGACTGGTAGTTGCCGCTCCGAGATGGAATGTAAGCGTCTTCGTTTCCAGCCCACGGGTTTCGGGCACCTGCGTGATCCAATCGTCGCTAATCATTACTTTGTAATCTACATTGGCATTCACATCAACGGAGAAAGAACGCTCCGCAAGGTCAAACTCAAATGCCGTATCCTCGATATTGATTGCATATATCCGGTTCTGGGTCAGCGGAATATCGACCGACTGCCCCATGCCCGAGACCGTGACCACGGTCGAACGGTCATCGTAATCCGGGTTCTTGGCAACGGTAAACTTCAAGACCGTGTTGCCGAAAACGTCGTTGCGCCCGACATACGTGACCCAATCCCCGCCGCCGTCGGAAAACGCGACGGCCAATTCCGGAATGTTCGTATGCAGTTTGACCTGGATATCGGTGCTCAATGCTTCGACGGTCATATTCTCCTCGGAAAGAAGGGTCAGCGAATAGCCCGCTTCCGAAACGATTTTCAGGGGAGCGACAGCCGATCCCGTAAAGAACTTGAAGGCCGCTTCACGGCTCTCTTCGCTTGTATTCGGATCGATCGTGAAGGTTACCACATCGCCGCTCTTCCCGGCTTCGGCCGAAGGATGCACCCAGTCGCAGACACCTGCGAGCCGCCAGTCTCCCGAACTGGTTACGGTCACCTGCGTCGTCGTCCCGTCAGGCCCGGCGGGGATGGCATCGGGGGTAATGGATATCGTGGCCCGGGAAAGGTCGTCCGCCGTATCGTCGTCGGAACAGGCGCTGAGCGCACAGGCCACCGCTACAAACGCTATAAATATCTTTTTCATAAAATCTACGTTGTTTTAGGTTCTCAGTCGAACTGCACTCCCCGCAGCGGCGTGCTGCGGGGAGTACAGCACACAATCGGATTAAGGCAGTTTATAACGCGTTGCGTCGTTCTTTTTGTAATAATACTCGGGCATCAGCAGTTCCTCGTCATAGAGGCCCCGGGCAACAGACTGGCAACGGCTCACCTGGAACCGATAGTCGCTGAAATCGCTTACCAACGAATTGGTATGCCCCAGTGCGAAGAACATGTAATAGCCGTATCCGGCCTCCTTCTTCGAGCGGGCTGTGCCCTCGCTCGAATCCCCGCTGCCCCGGTTCAACTCGATCGACATGCCGGAGCACTGCTTGACGGTCATGCCCTGCATCGGCGCTGCGGTTCCCCCGTAATCGGCGACGGCATAGTCGACGAACATGCCCGGCTCGACCCCGTCGACAGAAGGCATCCGGCTATTGATACCGCCCAGATAGTAAACCATGACGGTTTTATCGGGCATGGCTTTCTTGGTTTCATAGAGCAGCCGGGAGGCGGCAGCCGACGACCACGGCGCAAACCAGGGATTGCTCAGGTCGGGAGAGTTCGAATACTCGTCGTCGAAACCGACGCCGTCGAGGTTGTAGGCATTGCAATAAGCGGCCAGCTCCTTGGCAAACTCGCGGCAGCCCATATCGGACAGCTGTGCCACGCCGGCGGCATCGTGGTTGCCCAGGATACCGAGGATCACCTTCATGCCACGCTTGCGCAACGGCTGCAGGAACTGCTCGTTGTTGTCCAGCAGGAACTGCACGTTGGGGTTGTTCAGCACATAGACCCGTCCCGTTTCCGCATTGTAATTGATATTGGCCGAAAAAAGGATGATGTCGTCGAAGAAGAGCTTGCCGCTGTCCTTGAGCACGAACTCCAGCGCATTGAGCGGGTTGGTGTCGTTGACCTCGAAATAGCACACGTTCCTCACGGCGTCGGGGCCCTTGTAAGCGTCGCCCTGGGCTCGCAGGTCTTTCACCAGATAGACCGCATGCTGCGCCTTTTCCGAGAGCGTGATACCCTCGGTCGAGGAGGTTGCCTTGAGCGGAAGCAGATAGGTCGTCCCCTCCTGCAATTCGCTGCCTGCGGCCAGGGTAACGCCCACCCCGACCGAACGGATCTCGTCCGGGGCCAGCAGCAGCTTGCCCTCGCGGTCGATGGCGACATTGGCCGCGGGGAAGAGTTCGAACTCCGTCCCGTGTTCGGCATTGTAGGTTTCCAGATAAGCGGGATCCATCTCGATCTTCACGTCGACACCCTTCTGCGGCGCTTTCGTAAGGCGGAAGAAGACCTCGGTCTGGTGTTTGTCCGAGCGCAGTTCGATCACCGACTCGTTCTTGTTCGACGTCACGTCGAGCAACATGCCGTCGACGCGCTTCACGGCGTCGTATGCCCCCTCGTCGACAGGCTTGCCGCCCTCGATGTCGTCGGTGCAGGCCGTGAATGCCAGGCCACCCAACATCAGCGCAAGCGGAAGGATGCTGTATTTCAGATATTTCTTGGTGTTCATAATCGTTTCAGGTTAAAGGTTAGCAGATTATTTACCCAGCTCGGGAAGCGATACATTCACCCACTTCAACTCCTTCTCGACGGTAAGGTCGTTGCCGTAGGAGGTCTGGTCTTTGATGGTCTTGCCGGCTCCCTCGTCGAATTTCCAGTAGGCCACCAGTCCGTCGGAAGCTGCGGCCACCTGGTAGAAATGGTCGGGGGCATTGATCTCCTCGGGGGTCAGCGCCTTGTTCCAGATACGCACTTCCGAGATCTGGCCGTCGAAATAACGGTCGCTGGCATACGAGTAACCGATCCAGAAGCAACGGGGCTTGCCGTCCGATTCGTCGGAATGGGCTACGCCGAAATTCACGGACGAAGTACCGACGTTGCCGCTGCACTTCTCCGCACCGTCGAGGTATACTTTCACGTTTCCCGACTCGAATGTCACGGCCACATGGTACCAGCGGCCGGCATCGAGTTTGAGATCCGAATTGGTCAGGTTCCTCGACGAAGCCACCTGTATCTGGTTGGGATCCACGCCCGAATCGCCGATACGGACGAGGAACTTGCCCTCGATACCCATGATGGTGGAGATCTGGTTCTTGAACGCATTGCCGTTGATCAGCGCCTCGAGCGTGAAGGTACGCATGTTGGTTACGGGCGAGGCATCCTTCCAGTCGGGCCATGCACGGTTCTCGGCGATACCGGCCACGACGTTGATAAGCGCGGCACCCTTGAAGATATAGTAAACACTGCGGGCACTGGGCAGCACGTCGATACCCGACACCGAACGGATCGTCACGGGCAGCACATAGCGCTCGTTCTTGTCCAGCAGGTTCACGTCGACGAACCTGATCGTCACGGGAACGCTCGCCACGCTTCCGGCCTGGATCTTGGTCTTCGTCTCATCGAACCGGTAGAACTCCTCGGAGAGCAGCGTCACGTCCTCGTCGTAGAAGGCCTGGCGGTAGTGGTCGAACAGTTCGGGAGCCGCGGCGAACTCGATCGAAATGTCCTGCCCGACGGGTTTGGCGATACCGGCCGTGATCTCGCGCTCATAGGTGGGATTCGCAGCCTTGATAAGCATCTCGTCGGTGAAATTCGTCGCCGAGATGAAAAGTTTATTGTCGTAATGCTGCCTGGACAGATCCTCGTTCTTGCAGCCTGCCAGAGCGACGGCGGCAAGAGCCGCGACAGCAATATTTAACTTGTTGAGTTTCATAGGTCGCATTAGTTTTTAGGTGCGGGATTCAGGATATCGACCGCCTCCCGGATGTTTTTATAAACCAAAGTCAGGTTGAAATAGTCGTTCTGCGCGTTGGCGATGGAGATACCCAGTTTCTCATAGCCCGACGCCGGGCTTACGACCCACTGGGCAGCGCCCTTGGTGGCACGCACACGCGTCTTGCCGTCGGCCTCGAAGCCGGAGAAATAGCCGCTCTCATCGCTCAGGTCGGTGAGCGACGGGGTCGTCACACCGATGACGAACCGGTCGGTCGGGACATCTTCCACGGCGGCCATCAGCACGGCGAACGACATCTTGTCGGCCGAAGTTGCGGTCAGCGCGGGGATGACGATATAATCGCATTCGCCCAGGACGGACTTGTCGATGAGGTTCTGCGGATTGCCCTGGAAGACCAGCACTTTGCCGGAGTTGGCCTCGTTCCAGGTCTTCACGTTCGAGAAGAACGCCTCCTGGCGTGCGGCATACTGCGCTTTTTCCTCTTCCTGCATAGCCTGCGGGGCACGGCCGGTATAGTTCACCTGGACACCGTCGTAACCATATTTGGCACACAGGTTCAGCTGACTGACGGTCTGCTGCCTGCAGAACTCCAGGAAACGGAGCTCCAGCTCCTCCTCGGGGGTCGGTTCGCCCTCGCCGCCGCCTTCGCCGCCTTCGTCCTGGGTCGCCTCGGGGGTGCTGGGATTCGCGGGTTCTTCGGGTTTGTTGGCCTCCTCATCCGCGAGGACTTTCTCCCAGAGTTTCTCGATCGCATTATAGTCGATGTTGTAGATCACCCGGGTGCCCTTCTCGCGTACCTTGGCGAATTCACCGGCCAGGGTCGGATGCAGGTTGTCGGGATTCATCAGGCAGATGATGTCCACGCTGTCGGGCATCGTCGTCAGGTGCTCGTTGCGCTGGGCCGGAGCCGAGGTGGTATTGTCCATCGAGACGAGGACGACCTTGTGCTCGCCCGCCTTGTAATCCCGGAGCGCCTTCAGGTACTGCTTGTAGAGCTCGGGATTCTGCTCCTCAAGCGTAGGATAGTTGATGTCGAGGCTTTCGGTCTCCGTCCAGTCGCTGCACGCCGCAAAAGAGAGGACTGCAACGGCTACGGCCGGGAACAGAAATTTCTTGATATTTCGTTTCATAATCGTTTAGCGTTCGGGTTGGTTATTATTTGATCGCGGGGTTGCAATCCCACCACATACGGGTCGCCATGTTGTCGGCACCCTTCAGAAGCGACGAAACCGCATTGTTGACGTTCACGTTGTTGGTCGTGTATTCGTCTGCCGGATAAGGCATACGGCGCGCCCCGAGTTCGGAATCGACGACCCCGAGGCTCTTGTTTCCATCCTCGGTGGCAGGCATCAGACGGGGATAACCCGTGCGGCGGTAGTCGGCCCATGCCTCGTTGCCCAGCTGCCAGTTGGCGATCCACTTCTGCGTGATGATGCGCTCCTGCATCTGGGCCGGAGTAGCCCCTTCATCCCATGCGATCGTAATATCGGACAACTCCTGCGCATAAGAATTCGAGTTCGCAGGATCGGCATAGAGCTGCGGTTTGCCCGTGGTATTGGCCAGGTAAGTGTCGGCACCCGACACACCCCACTCCTCGAACGAGAGGCGGATGCCTTCGTCATAGAAGTCCTTGGCCTCGCCGGAGCCCATGTTGAACCCGAAGACACCCTTCGCCTCGGCCTTCAGGAAAGCCACCTCGGCAGCATTCATCCACGTGACGGGCGAGGAGATCGAGATATTGACGCCGGAGTACTTGCGGCCAACGGATGCCAGAGGCGGAATCACGATTCCGCGGCGGATGCCGACATAGGTTTGACCGGGCCACTCCGACTGCGTGAAATATTTCTCGCGGCGGGGGTCTGAATAACCGTTCATGTAGCAGATGATGTCGGCTGCGGCATGCGTATCGCCGCCCGTCATGCAGTCTGCGGGCTTGTTGTAGTTGACTGCCACGTAAATGGGGTTGCCGTCGGCACCGAACGACGTCAGCCTGGCGTTGTCGGCATTCGACGTGATGACGCCCACCTCGCTGTTCACGGCCGATTCGGCCATCTCGCGGGCTTTAGCCTCGTTCGCATAGACGATACGCATCGCCAGGCGCAGTTTGAGCGAATTGGCGAGCTTGCACCACTTCTCGGCGCTGCCGCCGTAGATATAGTCGGCTTTTGCGGAAATAGCATCCGTGCGGTGCTCGGTAAGCACCTTGATCGCGGCATCCAGCTCTTCGAAAAACTTGTCGTAAACCTTCTCCTGCGAATCGTACGGCACCTGAATCTGGCCGTTCTCGCCGATCATCGAATAGGGGATCGGGCCGTAGGTGTCGGTCACGCGGTGCATGGCCGCTACCTTGATGATGTCGGCGATCGCCAGTACGATGGGGTCGTCGGTCACCTTCTTCAGCTCGCGCAGGTTCGAGTAAAGCACCGGGATCGTCCTGTCGCTATACATGAAAACGTTCGTCCAGTCGTCCGTCGGATTGTAATTCATGATCGTACGGGTAAAGCCACCCGTCGTGGAATAATACCCATGGGGCCGCCCAGCAGCACATCGGTAAACTGCGCCGTATTGACGTCGGTCGATACGACGGTGCTCGCGAGCGAGGTCAGCGCCGAGCCGATGATATAGCCGTCGGTCTGCATGTCGTCCTCGGAGGGCTCGTAAGGATTGGTATTTATATCGAGGTAGTTGGCGGTGCAGGCCGTACCGACAAGTACCAACGCAGCCAAAGCCGGTTTTAATATATTGAATTTCATAGTCATCGTGCAGATTAGAATTTAAGTCTGAGGTTGAACCCGATATTACGCGTCGAAGGCGACATGAAATAGTCGATGCCCTGGTAGTAGCTGTTCACCGTCGCAACGGTCTCGGGATCGTAGGGAGCCTTGTTGTAGATCATCCACAGGTTGCGCCCCACGAGCGACAAGGTAATTTCGCAGATGTCGCCCAGCTTTTTCTTCGGGATCGTATAGCCGATCGAAGCCTCCTGCAGGCGCACGTTGGTGGCAGAATAGGTATAGTACTGCGGAACGGAGTTACCGCTGCCGATGGCCGTGTACCATTTGTTGGCATCCACCAGGTCGCCGCCGTTGATCATCACGCCGCCGGCATCGCGCGCTACGGCCGAAACCTCGGAAACACCGTAGTAGTCGAGCATGGCCTGCGTACGCGAGAATACCACGCCGCCCAGGCGGGCCGAAACCATGAAGCCGAAGTTGAAGTTACGCCAGCGGAAGTCGTTGCGCCATGCCATGTTGGCATCGGGAAGCACGCTACCCAGCTTGATGTAGCTGTTGACGTCGGTGATCGACTCGGAAGCGATCTCGCCCTTCTCGTTGATATAGACGGCGCCGTTGCTGTCGCGTTTGAGGTCGATGCGCGAATAGAAGTCGCCCAGCGTACCGCCCTCACGAAGGATGAAGCGGGCATCGGCAAGACCTCCCATATCGAGCTGATCGACCGAGAAGTGCTCGCCGGTCTCGGGGTTGACCACATCGTCGGCAAGCGAAAGAATCTTGTTCTTGTTCGCCGACAGCGTGTAGTTCGAATCCCACGAGAATTTGCCCCACGTATTGCTGTAACCCAGTGCGACCTCGAAACCGCGGTTGCGGACGTTACCCGACTGAATGGTCAGTTTGGAGGAACCCGAACCGGTCGAGATATTCGGCTCGAAGGTCTGATCCTGCGTCTTGGTGTTATAGTAAGTGAAGTCGAGGTTGAAGTGGCGCAGGAAGCGCATCGTCAGACCGACCTCGAACGACTTGGTGCGCTCGGGCTTGAGGTTGTAAATCGGGAACCGGGTCTGGGTGCTCCAGTTCAGGCCGCTCTCGTTCCAGCTGTAACGCGGGTTGGCGAGGTAACGCTCGAAAGCCACACCCACCGATGCGTACGACGCACGGAGTTTGACGTAGGAGAGGTTCTTCGGCATCTCGGGGATGAGCTGCGACAGCACGACCGAAGCACCGACCGAGGGATAGAAAAACGAGCTCTTCACCGAATGCTCGCCGGCCAGCTGCGAAGGCCAGTCGTTACGGCCGGTCAGCGTGAGGAAGTAGGTGTTCTTAAAGCCGATCTCAACCGAGGCGAAGATCGACTGGGTCTGCTCGCGCCACCCTTCCTGCAGCCGCTTGGTCTTGGAGGTGTTGCTCAGGTTCTGCACGCTGAACACGTTGGCCAGCAGAGGTTTTTCGTCGGTGATCTCACCGTCGGGAATCGGGCCGCGCACCTTCATGGCGTCGTAGCGCATGTCCGAGATCGAAGCACCGGCATTGGCTTGCAGCGACCAGTCCTCGCCAAAAGTCTTGTTGATATTGACCAGCACGTCGCCGTAGACCTGCTTGTCCTTGGTCTTCGTGATGCCGTAGAGGCCGTTTTTCGAACCCTCGGTCAACTGCGTGAAGGTCGAAGCATAGAATTTTTCCGTATAGTCGTTGTTGCTGTTGTCGATGCGGAGACGGCCGGAAACATTGAGCCAGTCGAGCACGTCGTACGAGAGTGCAGCGTTCAGCATGTAACGGTCTTTGTTGTTTTCGCGCAGGTTGCGGTAGTTGATCCAATAGGGGTTCTGCATCGTCATGCCGGCATCGCCTACGGGCCAGTACTGGGTATAGAGGCGGCGGGCGGGATCGTAACGCTCGTACATTTCGATATCGGCCCAGTCGTTGCCGCGCGGGTAGACGTAAGCGCCGACCAGCGGGTTGTTGTAGGTACCCTGGTTGGTCATGTTGCGGTCTTTCTGCATCACATAGCTGGCACCCACGTCGAGTTTCAGCTTGTCACCGAGGAACGAGGTGGTATTGCGGAACGTAAAATTGTAACGGTCGTAGCCGTTGTTGGGAATTACTCCGCGCGAGTTGACCGCCGCGGCCGAGAAATAGGTTTGGTTCTTCTCGGTACCCGTCGAGAGCGAGACGCTCTCGGTACCCGTTACGCCGGTTTGGAAATAGTCATCGCGCGGGCTGTACCCCATATAGTTGGAGCTGTTCAGGCGATTGCCCCAGCTGCGGACGATCGAACCTTCGCTCGAATTGAGATCGCCCGTACCGTAACGGTTCTGAAACTCGGGAAGGACGAACGGCGACATCACCTCGGTGTTGCTCGATACGGTCACCGAAGTGTAGCCCGCCTTGCCGCGCTTGGTCGTGACGACGATGGCACCGTTGGCGGCATCCGAACCGTAGAGTGCCGCAGCGGCCGCACCGTTCAGCACCGACATCGACTCGATGTCCTCGGGGTTGATATCGGCGATGGGATCGGTCGTACCCTGCGAGGCGAACTCCGTGCCGCCGTCGCGGGCCGTCGTGAACATCGGCACGCCGTCGATTACGTAGAGGGCGTTCGAAGTCTGCGAAATCGACTTCTGACCACGCATGACGACCCTCGATGCGCTGCCGACGCCACCGGACGACGAGTTGATCGTCACACCGGCGACCTTGCCGCTGAGCGAGTTGATGAAGTTGACGTCCTTGTTGGCCACGATGTCCTCGGAGTTGACCTGCTGCACGTTGTACGACAGCGCCTTTTCCGAGCGTTTGATACCGAGGGCAGTAACCACGACCGCGTCCACATCCACCGCCGACTCCCGGAGCGTAAAGGTGATGTTGGTGCGGCTGCCTACGGTCTGTGCGATCGGTTCGTAGCCTAAATAATTGATTTCTAATACGGCGTCAGCCGAGGGGGGGGGAACTTGCAGCGAGAAATCGCCGTCCACGCCGGTACTCGTACCGATCGTAGTCCCCTTGACAATGACCGCAGCGCCGATCACCGGCATACCGGAAGCATCGACGACCTTGCCCGTCACGGTGACAGGCTGGCCGGGCTGTGCGGCCGGGGCTTTCTGCGAGAGTACGATCGACGTATTCTCGACGGCATAAGCGATATCGGAAGATTGGAAAAGCGTATTGAGCACATTGTTCAGCGGCGTGTCCTTCACATCGATCGACACGCGGCACGCCACGTCCACATTCTTGTCGTAAACGAACAGGTAGGTGGTTTGCTTTTCGATTGCACTGAGCACCTGCTCAAGGGGAGCGTCCGAAACCCGGAGGGTTACCGGTACGGACTGCGCACTTGCCGTGCCCGCGAAAAGGCAGCATACAAGTGTCAAAACAGGCAAGAGAAACCTAACTCTCGCTTGGTTTTTCATTTTCATACGTTGGTCAGTTAATTAGGTTATTGGTTTTTCCCGGATCCCCTGCCCTGCTCGGGGGAGGGGTTTAAAGGCGCTGTCCGGGGCACGCCTCGTCATTCGTCTAAGGTCAGGGGCAATTTTTCACATAAATCTGGGCTTAGGTACTACAATCAGGTTAGGTTGGTCAGTGTATATAAATCATGTCTTTCAATTCGTTGCGCGTATACTGGAAATCGGCGCTCTGCTGCAAAACCCACAGGGCATGGTC
>OKSH01002535.1_pt1 | contig 13389 bp, 12 predicted proteins | sample 1601231 | NCBI WGS metagenome assembly OKSH01 (sample SAMEA3541596, study PRJEB24748) | human gut metagenome | biome: human gut; feature: human-associated habitat; material: faeces | place: China | collected 2012 | reverse complement strand
TTTTAAATCCCACAAGTTATTTATATGGCGAATCGCTCCGCATAAAGAGCATTTTAGCACTTTAGCCCCGGACTGTCTACTGCAAAACAGGAAATAGCCGGCGGACAAAACAGCAGGCCGGAGGCATCAGCCTCTCAGGCGGCCCAGGGACTGCCACGCCATGAACAAAAGGAAGGCGCACAGGTTCACCACCACCACGCTGGCCCCGGCCGGTATGGAAAACTGGTAGGATGCCACCATACCCGCGAAAAAGCAGGCCAGGGACAGGATGCCCGAGGACACCATAACGCCCCCAAAGCTTTTGAATACCCGCATGGAGGAAAGACAAGGAAATATCACAAGGCTGGATATGAGCATGGCCCCATCATCCTCATTCCCAGCACAATGGTCACTGCGGTGAGAACAGCTATAATGATATTGTAGCGGCCCACATTGACCCCTGTTGCCTTGGCAAAATTCTCGTCAAAGGTCACTGCAAATATGCGGTTGTAGCATATTACAAACAGCCCCAGCACCACCAGGGACAGCACCACGCTGAGCCAAACATCCTCCCTGCTCATGGCCAGGATGCTTCCGAACATATAACTGCTCACATCCGTGGTCATACCTGTGGTCAGGGAGGTGACGATGATGCCTAACGCCAGGGCGCTGGCTGATATGAGGGCAATGGCCGCATCGCTTTTAATCCGGCTATTCTCCGTAATCCGAAGCAGGAAAAAAGCGGCCAGAACCACCACCGGAATGGATATCTTAAGAGGGGACCAGCCCATGGCCAGGGCAATGGAGAGGGCCCCGAAGGACACATGGGACAATCCGTCCCCAATCATGCTGTACCGTCTGAGCACCAGGCTCACCCCCAGCAGGGACGCGCACAGGGATACCATCATGCCGCCCGCTAGAGCCCTTACCAGAAACGGGTAGGAAAGCATTTCTCGTATCAGATTCATGATTTCTCCTCCTTATGCATGTGCAGCTTCACCGTGTGGCATCCGGCTGTGGGCTTGCATCTGCCCTGTTCCTTCTCATGGAAGAAATGACCGGCTGCCTGGCTGTTCATATAGTCATGGGCAGGCCCGTAGAACAGGACACGCTTTTGCAGGTGGAGAATCTTATTGGCCTCCTCCACTGCGTTTCTCAGATCATGGGACACCATGAGGATGGCCACCTTGTCCTCCCGGTTCAGTCTCCGGATCATGGCGTAAAACTCCTGGATAGCCGTGGGATCTAACCCTGTGATGGGCTCGTCCAGTATCAGCAGGGAACTGGTGGCGCACAGGGCCCTGGCTATGAGCACCCGCTGCTGCTGTCCGCCGGACAGTTCTCTGTAGCACTGCTTCCTGAGGGGCCCAATGCCCAGCTTCTCCATGTTCCTGTCCGCAATCTCTCTTTCTTTCCTGGAATAAAAGGGAAGCATTCCCCTTCTGTTTAAGCATCCGCTTAAAACCACCTCTGAGACAGTGGCGGGGAAAACCTTCTGAGCGGCAGTCTGCTGGGGCAGATAACCGATACCGGTCCTCTTTAGCTCATCTGCCGTTACAAGCTTGCCGCCCGTAGGCCTGATTAAGCCCAAAAGCCCCTTCATCAGAGTACTCTTGCCGGATCCGTTCTCACCCACGATGCACAGATAATCCCCCGGGTCCACTTCCATATTTACATCGATCACAGCATCCTGGTTATCATATCCGAAATCCACATGCTGGCATTGAATTAATGGTGACATATTTTACCTCTTTTACATTGGTTATTCCGACTCAGTTTATCACGGCTCAGGTTATTCCAGCCCATATCTCAGGTTCTCCACATTCTGTCTCATAAGCTGGAGATAGGTGACTCCCTCGTCGAACTGCTTCCTGGTCACGTTGTGGCAGGAATGGAGAAGAAGGGGCGCTGCCCCTGTTTCCTCCTGAATGATTTCCGCTGTCCTGTGGCTGGAAAGTTCCAGGTAATAGACGGCCGGAATCCGGTCCTCTTTTACCTTGTCTATCAGATAGGCAATGGTCCTGGCGCTGGGCTCCGTGTCCCCGCTGCACCCGGAAAAGGCAGCGCGGTAGGAAAGGCCGTACTCATCCGCGAAATAGCGGAAAGGAAACTTGTCCGCCACCACAATCATGTGAAGACGCCCCTGGTTTACCACCTGTCTGAACCGGCTGTCCAGGTCCTTAAGCTCCTTCAGGTATGCCTGGGTATTATTCTCAAAACGGCTTTCCTCCCGGGGGTCTGCCTCTGACAAGGTCCGGCTTATAATCTTTACAATGGCCTGGGCATTGACAGGGGAGGTCCATATATGCTCATCGTATTCAATGTGCATCTCAAAGCCGTCCTCATGGCGGTGTTCTTCCTCCTCCATGCCTTCCACATGCTCTTCCTCCACCACGTCCACATAGTCCATCATGGTCAGAACCTTCATGTGGCTGGTGTCCAGGGAGCCCAGCACTTTCTCCACCCACTGCTCCATCTCGCCGCCGTTGCAGATCAGCACATCGGCCTCCTGCATGGCAATCATATCAGCAGGCGTAGGTTCAAAGGAATGGCTGTCCATACCCGCGGGGACCACCAGCTTTAGCTTCACCCGGTCCCCTGCAATCTGGCGCACAAAATCATAGTAGGGAAAGATGGTGGTTACCACAAGGATGCGGTCATCCTTTCCCTCCTGGCCGGCAGCAGGCGCCTTTCCTGATTCAGGCGGCCTCTGTCCGGCGGCGCATCCCCATATACTTATGGCCATGACCGCGAAACCAAGCAAGGCCATGAGCCACATAATTCCCCTGTATTTTAAGGGCTTTCTATCATTCAATTCCATTCACATCCTTTATATACTGAACAACCCGGGACGGATGGTCCGCAATAAGGGCGGGATGGAAGGACATAAGCTCTTCCCTGGTCCTAAATCCCCATGTCACGCCCACTGTATCCACCTTTGCATTGTTCCCGGTCTCCATGTCCGTGTTGGTGTCTCCCAGATAGAGAATTTCGCTCTTTGAAAGTCCCAGTTCCTCTGCTATGGCCCATACGCCGTCAGGACAGGGCTTTTTCCTGATTCCCTGATCTTCTCTCTCGCCGTATACCAGGTCAAAATATCCCTTTCCAAAGACGCCCTCCACATTATCCAGGGTCCTGGGATGGGGCTTGTTGGACAGCACGGCAATGAAAATGCCCTGCGACTTTAAAAACTGCAGAAGCTCCCCGATTCCCTCATATGCTTCCACACGGTACATACAGCATTCCCTGAAAATATCCTGATACCGCTCCACTGCTTCCTCATAATGGGTCAGCTCCTTATCCCCGCAGGCAATAAGGGACCGCTCCAGCAGCTTCTTATAACCGTCCCCCACATAGAGCCGGCTCTCCTCCACGCTGATTTCACGCATGTTCCAATAACTCAGGGTATCATTCACAGACTTCTGAATGGCATAGATTGAATTCACAAGGGTGCCGTCCAGGTCGAATATACAGCATTTATACATTATAGTTACCATTCCTTTCCAAGGATATACGTAAATCCGTCTTGACACAACCTACATCATAGCACAGTTCAATCTGTTTTTCCACTGCATTTGACACCGCACCCCTGGCATGCTATACTTTTTTCAGCACAAGACAGCTAAATTTTCCCACGTTAAAAGGAGCAAACCATGACGAATTCCTATATGATTACCTGCTGTTCCACAGCCGATCTGCCGGCGTCTTATCTGGCGGAGCGAGACATCCCCTATTCCTGCTTCCATTTCCGGATGAATGGCATGGAATACGATGATGACCTGGGAAAATCCATTCCCATTGAGGATTTTTACGAGAACATCCGGCAGGGCGCCATGCCCACCACATCCCAGGTGAACCCGGAACAATACGAGGCCATGTTTGAGCCCATATTAAAAGAAGGAAAGGATATCATCCACATGACCCTCTCCTCCGGCATATCCGGCACCTATAATTCGGCGGTCATTGCCAGGGACGAGATGCTGGAGCGCTATCCGGACCGGCGGATTGCCGTCATTGACTCCTGCTGCGCCTCAGCGGGCTACGGACTTCTGGTGGACACGGCCTGGGAGATGATGCAGGCAGGTGCAGAATACAGGGAACTTGTATCCTGGATTGAGGAGAATAAAAAAAGGGTCCATCATTGGTTCTTCACCTCTGATTTGACCCATTTAAGACGTGGAGGACGCATCTCTGCCTCAGCTGCCTTCTTTGGCAACATGCTGAACATATGTCCGCTGATGAATGTAAATGTGGAGGGCAAACTGATTCCCCGGGACAAGTACCGGGGCAAGAAACGTGTTATCCGGGAAATGGTGGAGCGGATGAGGGAACATGCTGAACAGGGCGCTGCCTATAACGGAAAATGCTTCCTTTCCCAATCCTCCTGCCCCGAAGATGCCGAGGCAGTGGCCAGCCTGGTGGAAGAAACCTTCCCTCAATTAAACGGAAAGGTTTTCATCGTGGATATAGGCACTGTCATCGGTTCCCACACCGGTCCAGGCACCGTATGCCTGGTGTTCTGGGGAGACGGCAGAACCGTGTAGAGTGTGTCTGAAAACTGCTTTCTGACGCGCCCCGGCCGCGCTCCGGCCCTTTAGGTTCTCTGTTCTTTCATGGACATCACATACAGGGCCGCAAAACCGGCAGCTCCGGCTATAAGGGCCGCCGCCAGATCCGCACCTGTCGGGATGCCTGGAAAAAGTTCGGGCAGGGAACCGAACATGAATCCCAGGATAATCAGATAGGTGGGCTGGGGATGACGGGACATCAGCCGCTCCAGTACCTTGGTGGTCAGGAAAATGCCGCCCAGCACGCCGGCTCCCAGGGGTATCAGGGGAAGGATATGAAAGGAACTGATGTTTCCTATAATGGTTTCATAGATTCCCAGCATATAGAGCATCTGAGACACGCTGATTCCGGGCAGGACCAGCCCCACCGCAATGATGAATCCCCCAGCCAGCTGAAGGAGCAGGGCCGCGGGCCCGAAGCTTCCGTCCGGTGTAAAAAGCCCGGAGGGAATCAGCGCCAGGAGCACCACCCCCAGGATGCCTATGACAGGATAGGCCACCGCTCCCAGGTCCAGCTTTTTCACGCCTGCTTCCCTGTATATCATGGGAACGCCCCCCGCCACCGCTCCCAGGAAGAAAAACCGGAGCGGAACATCGGCCCTGGTTGTGAGCAGATAGCTGATAAAGCGCGAAAACAGCACCATTCCGGTTCCTGCCCCCAGAACGAATTTGAACAGAAAGGCCATGCTTCCTGCAGGTTCCTTGAAAAAGGAGCTGATGGATGAAATGAGCCTGTCATAGACCCCCATAATCATGGCCATGGACCCTCCGCTTACTCCGGGAACCGTCATGGTCCCCCCTATCCACATTCCTTTTAAAATGATTTTCACATTATCTCGATTCACTGGAAATACTCCTTTTCACCTTCTGTGACCTTACTGCACGCGCGTCCCTTCCGGAACAACAGTAACGATATTCTACCCCATGCAGCCGGAAAAGTGAATTAATTTTCTGTATATATTTATGTCCGGGTACGGCTTATTATTGCCCCGGACATGAAAATAATCCCGGAGGACAGGCAGTTCTGCCTTTCTCCGGGATCTATTTTTGAGGAATATGATTATGTGATAATGAAACGGCATATGGAACCGATGTATTTAATTAATGTATTTAACCAATACGCTTAATTAACGCCGCACTGGGAATTTCCCGGCATCATGCCGACTCCCATCTGTGACAGCATGGAATTCAGGTCCTGGCCGCCCTTCTGGTACTGTACTGCCTGGGGACAATTTCCCGTATTGTAAAGTGCTGCGTTGCAGTCATTTATATTTGCCATATTAGTGCCGCATGCAGAACCCAGCATTGCTGCAAGTGCCATAGATGAAACTGATAACATAGTATGTCCTCGCTTTCTTTCTTACAGATATTACAAATCTGTTTCATTTCTGTTACAAAACTATATTATCACATATTAGGAGCCCTGTGTCTGGGAGTTATTGGAAAAACAACGACTTTTGTCTTTTTTTGCGGATTTTTCATGTTCTTTGGTAATATTTCCCCAATATCCCTCATATATTATCAGTATTATGTAATTGACGCAAACAAAAAAATACGCATGATACCAGCGCCGGTTTTACTTAAAACTGCTGCCTGCCGTACAGCGGACAGGCATGTCAGGAACAGGCATGGCAATCACGATTAAGACAGGGGTTGTATATTATACTATGTTAGAATATGTAAAGAAAAATTTTTCCTGCATCCTTTCCATACAGGACCACGGCGAAGGATGCGGGTGTGCAGACGAAATATACGATACGGTGCAGACCATGAACATCAGCCAGACCTTGAATTATTCCATCCTTTTAATCATTATGGAAGCCTTCAGCCTAATCGTATATCTGGCCACAGACTTTACAGGCAGAGCTGCTTCCATGCTCAGCTTTACCATGCTGCTGTTCCTTCTGTTCATTGCCCTTAATATTGTATACTGCAAATACTTATTAAAACAGCAGCGGACCTGTTCCACAAGGCGGAGGCTGAAACACCATACATACTTTTTCACTGCCATATTTGCCCTGTACTGTATTACAGTGAACCACATCTGCCTGCAGAGCCGCCTGACAGCAGAGAGTGTCCTTATGTTTTACATTTACATTGCCGCCGGGCCCATCTATTCCTTTACCGAAGCACTGGCCTCGGTGCTGGCTACCGCCCTGGCTGCAATTCCGGCTTTCAGAGCCCACCATGTACCGCCGGCCCTGTATTCCAACCTGTTTCTATACAGCTTCATCAGCCTGTTCCTGTCCCAGATGCGCTGCCACATCATTGTGAGCAACCTGCAAATGGTAAGAAAGGCCAGGGATGAACAGGTCTGTCTCCAGGAGCGGGCCGACAAGGACCCTCTGACGCAGCTTTTCAACCGCAACGGCTATTCTCTCCGGCTGGAGGAGCTGATTCCCTACAGCATACGGTTACATGTGCCGGTAGCTGTCATCATGATCGATATTGACTATTTCAAACAGTACAATGACACCTACGGCCATGTGCAGGGCGACGAATGCCTGAGGAAGGTGGCCGCTGCCCTGTCCGGCAGCATACACCGGGAAAATGACCTGATCTGCCGGTTTGGAGGGGAGGAGTTTCAGATACTGCTCTGTGACGTCCACCCCTCTGACGCCATCAAGGTGGGTGACCGTTTGAGGAAATCTGTGGCCGATTTAAAGATTCCCGCAGCCAACCGGAGCGCCTCCCCCTTTGTGACAATCAGCGTGGGGGTGGTGAGCACGGTCCTTACCTCCATGGATGATTACCACAAGCTGGTACGGGCAGCGGATGATGAACTTTACTACGCCAAAAGCCACGGAAAGAATATGATTTCCTTCCGGGAACTGAATCCGGCTCCCAGCTCCGACTTATCCCTGGAGGACAAACTGGAGCACGCAAAGCTCATATATGACAGCATCCCCTTCCCCTTTGCCATCATACAAATTCAGGCAAAGGACGGACAGGCCTGCAATTTTTCTTATGTATATGTAAATGAAGCCTGCGCCCGCCTGGAATGCCGTTCCAGAAACATCCTCTACCGCAAAAGCTTCCTGAGCCATTATCCGGACGCCGATACACGGCGTCTTCCCGCCTACTATGAAACAGCCATGCACGGCGGACGCCAGATGTTTTACGATTTCAGCCCGGAACGCAGCAAGTACCTTAAAATAGAGTGTTTTCAATTCCACGAAGGCTACTGCGGCTGCCTCATCGAGGATGTGACGGACCAGCACTATTTTGAACTGTACGGCAATAATGAGCTGGGACTTCTGAACCAGGTGGTAAACGGCGGCATCCTCCTGACCAGCTACCAGGCAGAATCCCCGGAGGTCATATATATGAATTCCAGGCTGCTTCACGCCCTTGGCTACTGCAGCCTGTCCGAGTACAAGCTTTTGTCCGCAGACTCCTTATCGTTCCTTAAACAGCTGCACCCGGATGACACCCATACATTCCAGGAGACCATGACCGTATTTTCCACAGACGACACCGTACGCAGCTGCATCATACGGATTCGCAGGAAGGACGGTGCATGGCTGTGGTTCATGCTCAGAGGCAAACTGATTATTGACGAACACAAAAATCCCCTCAACCTGTTCACTGTATACCACATTACCCGACAGCTGAAGCAGCTGGGGCAGATGGTTCCTCAGGTGGATGGGGATTCCCGTATCAGTCTATGAAAACACAGGAGCTTTCCGGCGCTCTAAGCGCCGAAGATCTGCTCCGCATAATTTACAGATGCCATGGCATCCCTGCAATAAGCGTCAGCGCCTGGCATAATCCTCCGTCAGCACAGCGCCTCCCACCATCACCTTCACGGTGGCGGACGCGGCTCTTAACTGGCGGATGGTTTCCTCCATGCTGGGCACGGTGGTGGTCATGAGAGCGCTCAGACCCACCAGGGCAACCTGACGCTCCACAGCCTCCTTTACAATGACCTCCGGCGGCACGTCCCTTCCCAGGTCGATGACCTCATAACTGTAATTTTCCAGCAGGACCTTCACGATGTTCTTGCCGATATCATGGATGTCGCCTTTCACCGTTGCCAGGATAATGGTGCCTTTCTTTTCCTGTGCCTGCCCGCTGCTGTCCAAGGCTGCCTTGATGACCTCAAACGCAGCCTTGGCAGCCTCCGCGCTCATAAGAAGCTGAGGCAGGAACACAGTTCCCTTCTCAAACCCCTTCCCCACTCGGTCCAGGGCCGGTATCATCTCACTGTTGATAATATCAAGCGGCTCCCTCTCCTTTAACAGTGCAGTCACCGCGTTGTGGGCGGCTTCCTTAAGCCCCCTCTCAATGGCTGCCGCCAGGGCCGGGACCTGGCTTCCTTTAGTCTCTCCTGAACCGGAAATGTTGTCTGCCCCTGTACCGTCCCGGCTGCCGCTCCTTCCAATGGTCTGGCCCAGGCCCGCGCTCTGTCCGCTGTACACGCTGATATACTGGCCGCACTGGGGATCCCGGTCCATAAGCGCGTTAAAGCTGTAGTAAGCCCGCATCATGGCCTCGGAGTTAGGATTTATGATGGCAGCTCCCAGTCCGCATTCCATGGCCATGGTAAAGAATGCGGCATTGATGATTTCCCTCTGGGGCAGTCCGAAGGATATGTTGGATACCCCCAGCACGGTTCCCACTCCCAGCTCGTCCCGGATGCGCCGCAGGGTCTCCAGGGTGGTAAGGGCCCCTTTGCTGTCGGAACTGACCGTCATGCAGAGTCCGTCCAGAATAATGTCCTCCGGTCCGATTCCGTACTCCGCTGCCCGTTCTATGATTTTCCTGCCCACGGCCAGACGTCCCTCTGCCGTATCGGGAATGCCGGACTCATCCAGGCAGAGGCCCACCGCCACTCCGCCGTATTTTGCCATCAGCGGAAATACGCGGCTCATGGACTCTTCCTTGCCGTTGACAGAGTTAATCAGCGGTTTTCCGTTGTATATACGCATGGCGCGCTCCATGGCTTCCATGTCCGATGTGTCGATTTGAAGAGGCAGGTCAATGATGGCCTGAAGCTCTCTCACAGCCTCCTCCATCATGGACGGCTCATGGATTTCAGGAAGTCCCACATTCACATCCAGCACATCTGCCCCGTTGTCCTGCTGGCTGACCCCCTCCTTCAGGATATATTCCAGGTTGTGGTCCCGCAGGGCCTGCTTGAATTTGGACTTGCCGGTGGGGTTTATGCGCTCCCCAATAATGATTGTCTTACGGCCGGCGGTCACTGCCTTTGCATAGGAGGACACCACAGTGCGGTGTTTTTTCTCGGGCCACACCACAGGCATGTCCTTACACCGCTGTGTCATCAGGCGTATATGCTCCGGGGTGGTTCCGCAGCACCCTCCCACCACCACAGCGCCCATGGCCGCGATTTCTTCCATGACAAGGGCAAAACCCTCAGCGTCTATGTCGTACACCGTCTTTCCGTTCTCGCTTCTGGGAAGGCCTGCATTGGGGTTTACCAGCACGGGAAGGGAGGACACCCTCAGAATTTCCTCCAGGATACCCTTCATCTGCACAGGCCCCAGACCGCAGTTGATGCCCAGGGCATCCACCCTCAGTCCCTCTAACAGGGCCACGGTGGACTCCACGTTTCCGCCGGTCAAAAGCTTTCCCTTTTCATCAAATATAACGGTTGCGAACACAGGCAGGCGTTCCCCTGTATCCGGCCTGAATCCCGCCTCCCTGGCAGCCAGCACCGCGGCCTTCAGCTCATAACTGTCGCTCATGGTCTCTATGAGCACCAGGTCTGCTCCCGCCCTGGCGCCAATGGATACCACCTCTTTATAAAGCTTCACCGCATCCTCAAACTCCAGGTCCCCCAGAGGTTTTAACAGGCGTCCCGTAGGTCCCAGGTCCAGGGCCACGTATCCATGTCCTGCCTCCCTGACCGCGGTTCTGGCATTCTCCACTGCGGCTGTCACGATGGGCTCCAGATCATCCTTAAATTTAAGCCCGTTGGCGCCAAATGTATTGGTGGTCATGATGTCTGCGCCGGCCTCCAGATAGGACCGGTGTATGGATATAAGCACATCCCGGCGGGTCAGGTTCCACGTTTCCGGAAGCTCTCCCGGTTTCAGGCCCTGGGCCTGGAGCAGGCTTCCCATTCCGCCGTCGCAGAACAGGCGGCGTACCTTCATCTCTTCTAATATTGTCATCATCATTCTCCGCAAGTCCTCTTAACTGTTCAAAATGTCGTTTACCAGGATGTCCACCTGCTCCCCGCTGGTAATCCAGCTGGTGCAGAGGCGGATAGCCGTATGGCTTTCATCCACCCTTCCCTGGTTGGTGTAACTGTACTTGTCCTTCCACGACTCCAGCAGGGAATTCGGCATGATGGGAAATACCTGGTTTGTGGTGTTTTCCACCAGGAAGGGATATCCCTTTTTGACACAGGCGCAGCGTATCTTGTCTGCCAGCCTGTCCGCATGGGCTCCCAGCTCAAAATACAGGCCGTCCCGTAAAAGCTCTCCAAACTGTATGCCCAGAAGGCGGCCCTTGGCCAGCATACCGCCCCGCTGCTTGATATGGTAGCGGAAATCCGCCTTCAGCTCATCGTTCAATATAACCACGGCCTCCCCAAAAAGAGCCCCCACCTTGGTTCCTCCGATGTAGAATACGTCGCAGGAAGCTGCCAGGGACTTAAGGTCCAGGTCATTCCCCTCCGCCGCCAGGCCGTATGCCAGACGGGCGCCGTCCACAAACAGGTACAGGCCGTACTTCCTGCACACCCCATACAGGTTCTCCATCTCAGCCCTGGTGTAAATAGTGCCCAGCTCCGTGGGGTTGGAGATATATACCATCTTTGGCTGCACCGTGTGCTCAAAGCTCTCGTCCCGGATATGGGCCTGGTACAGCTCCTCCACCTGCTCTGCCGTAATCTTGCCGTCCTCAGAGGGCAGGGCCAGCACCTTATGTCCGGTGGCTTCTATGGAGCCTGTCTCATGTACATTGATGTGGGCCGTCACAGCCCCCACCGCCCCCTGATGGGAACGCAGGGCAGATGCTATGACCGTCAGATTGGCCTGGGTGCCTCCCACCAGGAAATGGACCGCTGCGTCCTCCTGGCCGCAGAGGCTGCGGATGATGCCCGCGGCCTCTGCGCAGTAATGGTCCTCTCCGTATCCGGGAGTCTGCTCCAGGTTAGTCTCAGCCAGTTTCCTGAGTATGCGCTCATGGGCGCCTTCGCTGTAATCACAATTAAAACGAATCATAATATAATTCCCCTTTTTATTTTATTTTTATGCCGCCGCCTTAAAGGGCTTTCCCCTGTCACCTCCGGTAGGGGCAGTCCGTCTTGGCACAGGCTTCACAGCCTTTTACATCGCAGCGGTAAGGTTTCCTGCTGGCTCCCATGACCGCTGAAACAGATTTGGAGGGCATCATGAGAAGACTGTCCGTCAGCTTGATGCCGATGCGTTTTCCGGCCTCCAGGGCCTCTAACAGCATACCCTGGCATTCCAGCGGAAAGTCTCCGTAACCGGGGCTGAACCTGGGGCGCAGATAACGGCCTTTTGCCTCATATTCCGACTTTATCACGGTACATACCTGGTCGCAGTACTCCTCAATCATGGCCGCTGCCGCGGCCTGCATGACCACGGCCCTGCTCATCTGGAGACGGCTGTACTTCTGAATCAGATGGTCGGCCCCGCAGCCAAGGGTGGCCGCAAACACAATAATCTGATCGCAGTCCTTCAGATTCCCCCACAAGTTCCTGCTCCTGGCCTCAAAACAGCCTCCGTCAATTCTGTAATCCTCCCCCAGTGACAAAGGATATTCCCGGTACAGATGCCTGGGTGTGGCAGCTTCCCATAATTCCGCCATGGACTGCTCCACCATGGCCGCCACTGCCCCGTCAGCCTCCTGTCCCCTGTACCCCAGATAGCGGAGGACCTCCCTCCTGTCTACGTCCTGTATGTCCATATGTCTTTTCTCCCGATGATCGTTCTTCTGGTATTCGTTCTCCCGACATTCGTTCTTCTGGCATTTGTTTTTCTGAGTTTTATTCTCCCGGGATATAGTTATGAGATTTTTTCTCCTGAGTTTTTCCCAGTGCTGTATCCGGCCCTATAAAATCTCCCTATAAAATCTCCGACAGGTTTTCCTTTATCTTCATGGCCACATCCGGCTTATTCATGGAATACACATGGATACCGTTGACTCCGTTGGCAATCAGGTCAATGATCTGGTCCGTGGCATAGGCAATGCCCGCCTGCTTCATGGCAGCCGGATTATCCCCGAACCGGTCCACGATGGACATGAACCTGGACGGCAGATACGTGCCGGACATCTGTGTGATACGTTTAATCTGTTTTGCATTGGTCACAGGCATGATTCCCGCAATGACGGGAACCGTAATCCCCTTTTCCCGGATGCGGTACAGATAGCTGTACAGGATACTGTTATCAAAAAACATCTGTGTGGTCACGAAATCGCAGCCAGCCTCCACCTTCTGTTTCAGGTAATCCATGTCCACCGACTTGTTGGCAGATTCCACATGGCCTTCCGGATAACAGGCAGCGCCGATGCAGAAATCCCCTGACTGTTTGATTTCCCGGATCAGTTCGGACGCATAGTGGTAAACCCTGGGGGTCTGTCCGTTTTCAGGGATATCCCCCCTAAGGGCCAGCACATTCTCAATCCCATGTCCCTTCAGTTCCTTAAGGACCCCCTGCACCTTTTCCCTGGTAGATGACACACAGGTCAGATGGGCCAGGGGCGTCACGCCGTACCCTTTGATATCCGAGGCAATGCCCACCGTATAATCGCTGGTGCCTCCGCCTGCGCCGTATGTAACGCTCATAAAAGCCGGCTTAAGCTTTGCAATCTCTTTTGCCGCCTTTTCCACCGTATGATAATT
>OKSH01002532.1_pt1 | contig 13394 bp, 10 predicted proteins | sample 1601231 | NCBI WGS metagenome assembly OKSH01 (sample SAMEA3541596, study PRJEB24748) | human gut metagenome | biome: human gut; feature: human-associated habitat; material: faeces | place: China | collected 2012 | reverse complement strand
CGGACGACCGCCACGACCGTTATCAGCAGTCGGACGAGCCATCGGATGCGGACGCGGAATATCACCCGGCGTCGGGGTGTGCATACCCTGCTTGCGGGAGAACGGGTTGTTGCCCGGGCGCGGGCCCTGAGCGTGCGGGCGCGGAATCGCATTTGAAGCGGCATTGCCGCCATTGGCACCGGCGCCGCCCTGAGCGTGCGGGCGCGGAGCCGAAGCATTGCCGCGGTTGTTCTGATGCTGAACCGGCTGGCCATTGTTCGGACGGCCCTGGTTGTTACGACGATCGTTGTTACGGCGATCGTTCGGGCGACTCTGACGACCGTTCTCACGGCCTTCGCGATTATCGCGACCATTCTCACGGTTGTCGTTCTGACCGTGGCGGCCGGGGGTCGGCATGCCGGGGCGTGCGCCGCCCTGCGGACGCGGTGTCGGTGCACCCGGAGTCGGAGCCTGCTGATGTGCCGAGGCAGGCGATGCCTGACGTGCGGGAGCGGCCGGAGTCGGTGCGGAAGATGAAGTGGAAGCCGGGGCCGAAGGTGCGGCCGGGCGGCGCTGCTGCACGGGCTTGGAATCGCCCTTGGCGTTGTCCTTGGCGAACTCTGCCTTCAGACGCCGGGCTACCGGCGGTTCAATCGTAGAAGAAGCGGACTTGACGAATTCTCCCATGTCCTTAAGCTTCTCAAGCACGGTTTTGCTATCGACATTCAAAACCTTAGCCAGTTCGTATACGCGTGGTTTCGCCACTAATTACTCCTATTCTGTGACCACGCGCGTGCATGGGCGTGGTCAGTTGGTGATGACGGCAAGCCTACCCTGTCTCATCGTGCGACCATGATCGTGTTACCTCGTCTCTGGTGTGGGCGATTTCGCGCACACTGCGCCAGCCCACATACGCCAATCAAGCATACTCATAGCGCTGGATAGCGTAGACGCAGCGAGCCGCGCCATTGCTGACGCGGCTCGTATCAGGAAATAATGCGCCCTGAAGATCATTCGCCTTCGAGCCCGGCGGCCTATTCGGCTTCCGGAGCAGCAGCCTCGGCCGCAGCCTGGGCGGCCTTTTCGGCGGCGACTTTCTTGGCATGGGCCTCGGCGGATTCGATGCCGATCTTCCAGCCGGTCAGCTTGGCTGCCAGTCGTGCGTTCTGGCCTTCCTTGCCGATGGCCAAGGACAGCTGGTCGTCGTGGATGAAGGCGATGGCGGTCTTGTTCTTCTCGCTGATCACCTGCACGCCGGTGGCCACAGCCGGGGACAGCGCGGCTGCCACGAACTTGGCCGGATCGTCGGAGTAGTCGACGATGTCGATCTTCTCCGGGCCAAGGTTCTCCATAACGGCACGCACGCGAGCGCCGCCGGGGCCGATCAGCGCGCCCTTCGGGTTCACGCCATCGGTGTTGGCCTTGACCGCGATCTTGGTGCGGGCGCCGGCCTCACGAGCGATGGCCATGATGGACACGGCACCGGAGACCAGTTCCGGCACTTCGCGCTCGAACAGCTTGCGGACCAGCTCCGGGTGGGAGCGGGACACCACGATTTCCGGGCCCTTGATGCCACGGGCCACGTTCACCACGTACACGCGGATGCGTTCGCCGTGGCGGTAACGTTCGCCGGGCACCTGCTCACGGCGAGGCAGAATGGCTTCGACATCGCCCATCGCGACATGCACGTTGGAGGGGTCGGAAGCATCCTGCTGGATGATGCCGGTGATGAGCTTGCCCTTCTGGCCGGAGAACGCACCGAATACCTTCTCATCTTCGGCGCGGCGGAACAGCTGGGTGATGACCTGGCGTGCGGTGGCTGCGGCGAGACGGCCGAAGTCACGCGGGGTGTCATCGTATTCCTCGCCCAGCTTGGGAGCGGGGTAAGGGTTGTCTTCGGTGGGTTCGACCGGAATTTCGTCGGCGGCCCACACGGTGAAGTTGCCGGAACGTTCGTCAAGCTCCACGCGCGCGTGCTTGGCGGCGTGCGGGGTCTTGAGGTAGGCGAGGCGCAGGGCCTCTGCCAGCGCATCATCCAGGGTTTCGGGGTCGATTCCTTGCTCGGCGGCGAGCTTGTGTATTCCTGTCAGGTCCAGTTCCATCGATCCGTACCTCCTATGAAGTTATGTGGCGCATGGCCTATGAGTGGTCACAGTTAGCTATTAGTGTATGTTTCCATGCAGACACGCTTCTCTTCAGGACGGTTTACCCGGCGCTTGGCATCCGTACTATGCGCGAGCGCGATGCTGTGTTCGCTTTCGGCGTGTTCGATGCCGCGATTGGCCGGACGGGCCGAGGCGGAAGCTCAAATGACCCCTTGCGAGAAAGCGATGACGTTGGCGAACTACGCCACCCATCCGGCTGAAGGCACGCCGTTATTAGAGCAGTATGCCACCGGTCTGGCCGCCCCCCTGGCTTGGATTGACGTTGCCGGGTATTGTTCGGGTCGTTTTGCCGAGGGAACGTTACGTGACGCGCAGACCAAGCAATGGATGGCTTTTCTGGCCGATAAATTCGGGCAGTCCGCGCCTGAGGTGACGCCGGCGCGTCTTGATGGCGTCACGTCCGCCAACGTTGACCGATCGGTATTGGATGCGATGGCCGTGGCCGAGGATCGCGCCGGATTCGCTATCGAGGTCTTGGCCGCACGAGGACAGACCGCTGGGGCTACGTTGGCGTTGAGTGATATGCATAAGACCGCCGGGCAGCAGTTGGTTGCGCTGGCGAACGGCAATTTTGATGATTCCGGCGCACAATCCAGTTCTTCCGGCCAAAGCGACCCCCGCCAAAAGGTCTATGCCATCGACCAACTACTGGCCAACCCCACCACCATCGCCGACAAGGCAAGCGGCCAAACCGTACCGACCGCCGCCGCCATCGAAATGGACTGCGCCCGCGCGCAGATCAAGGCCGTGACCGAATCGAAATCTTCCACCGAGAGCGATACGCTGCTCATCCTCGCCGCACTGGCCGCCAAGCACGCCTACACCGCGTTCCAACTTGGCTACCCAGCGACTGACGCCGCATTGTTCGAGTAGACACACACTCCTCACGAAGCCGATGCGAACTTGTTGGATGCTAGTGGGCAAGTCGAGTTGAGGCACGTTCCACCAATGTGAAATCGGTGGTGTACGTACGGGCCGGGCCTGAGTATCCTTCGATGCGGTCGATAAGCATGTCAACGGCATGCTTGGCATAATCATCGATATGAGGATCGATGGTGGTCAGCGCCGGCACCGAGTACTCGGCTTCCGGCACGTTATCGAAGCCGACCACTTGTACATCGTCAGGTACATGCAAACCACATCGTTGCAATTCATGAATTGCGCCTAAAGCAATGGCATCATTGAGACACACTACAACATCCGGGCATGGGAGCTTGTCTAGCATAGCTTTTGTCACGCGCATACCTTCACGCTGATTCATGCTTTCTGCCGGAATCACATACCGCCAATTCACCGATAATCCGCGCTCTTCAAATGCCTTCACATATCCTTGGGCGCGTAACGCCTGGGTCCCTTCCGTCTGACGACGCAGCACTGCCTCATCCACCAGTTCAGGAAGAACACCCATCAGAGCAACCGTTTGGGCACCTTCATCCAAAAATCTTCCTACAACCGTGGAGATGGATTCAATGTTGGGCATGGTGATCCAATCGCTTTTCCCGTAGGCCAGATGGTCTCCGGTCGTTACAATCGGATATGGCTGCTCCAGAACGGCCCCTTCATCCGCGAGCGGCGACATTACGAACAGAATCCATCCTTCCGCCCCTAAACGATAGGACTCGTCAACGCTGGCAACCAACCCTTCACCGTCGGAACCATATGTGTTGATGACTACACCGTAATGGCGTTCTTTTGCGTATTCAATGACCTTGTCAGTGAAAAAAGGAACGAACGGCTGCGAGAAATCGAAGATGTTGAGTCCAATAAGCTTTGTGCCGCCAGATCGCATTGCACGCGCCGAAATATTGACGGTATATCCAAGCTTACGCATCACCTCTTCCACACGGCGACGTGTATCCGGTCTCATACTGCCAGTGTCATTCAGCACATTGGAAACCGTCTTGATGGAGACGTTCGCCTCACGCGCCACGTCCTTGATAGTTACGCGGTTTCCCATTGTTCGAATCCATTTCTGCTTATTACATGACACACCTTCAACAGCGTCATTATGTTCTTATTATGGTAAGTCACAGTCGGGTCGAGCATCTCCTCCTCATATCGGAATCATCTACCCCTCAACCTCAGAATTCAGCCAAGGAGCTTTCCTCCGTTGGACCCCATGCACCATTAGGCAAATATCCTTCTGACAATACTGCAGGACGATCGAACGTAGAGGTTAAACTTTCTGGTTGAAGAAACGCACGCACGCCATCCGAACAAGGGACTTTCTGACCGCCGGCTTTCAACCTAGCTTTTTACATACCCGTCTTTTCTCCTTATTCCTTTGTTGGGTATCGAATTGTTCCAGTCGATGTGAATGACGGCATTGTCTTCCTTTGACTGGTATGCCACATTACATTAGTGGCGAATCCGAACCTCTCTTTCTGCAATCCGGGCATGTTGATGATTGTTTGGGTATTGCTTGGTGGTTGTACAGGGCACAGCAACCATAAGAGACTGCGCCCTGTCATGCGCCACCGTCACTCGAATCACTTCACGTGCACGGCGGTCCAGGAGACCGGCGGCAAGGTCACACGCACAGTGCCGGTATCGGCGTCGGACGTGATGGTGGTGTTGGGGTGCAGAACGACTCGGTTCTGGTCTTCCAGCGTGTTTTTTGCCAGCAGATCATCCTCGTGCAGGGTTTGCGCCTCGACCGCGGAAAGTGCGAATCCTTCCGGCAGCTTGATGGCAAAGTCATTGGCCGCTTCCATGGAGCGATTGACCACAAACACGCTGATCGTACCGTCCTCACCACGCACGGCTACGGAATTGATCGTCGGCACTTCACCGTATTTGTCGGTTTCATACGTTCCGGAAGCCAGTTTCGGTTCAAGCACCGTGCCGCCCTTGGCGAGCTTTGCGGTCAGCGAGAACGGATAGAACGTGGTCTGACGCCACGCCGGGCCGCCCGGTTCGGTCATAATCGGCGCAATTACGTTGACCAACTGGGCCAGGCTGGCGGCGTGCACGCGGTCGGCGTTCTTGAGCAGGGTAATCATCAAATCACCGAACACCACGGCGTCGGCGGCGCTGTACACATCCTCGAGCAGGCGCGGGGCAACCGGCCAATTGCCGATGCCTTCCGGATTCTTGCTCGGCTCTTCGTTGAGATACCAGACATTCCATTCATCGAACGAGATGAACACGTCGTGCTTGCTCTTCAGCCGGGCCTTGGTTGCATCGATGGCGGCGGCGACATCGTTGATGAAACCGTCCATATCGACGCCCGAGGCAAGGAAGCTCTTCATGTCACGGGTGCCATCAGGCTGAAGTTCCGGATGGTAGTACGCATGGCAGGAGACGAAGTTGACGTTGTCAAACGTCTTCTCAAGTACGGTTTCTTCCCACTTGCCGAAGGTGTCCATCACGTGGCTGGATGAACCACAGACCACCAGTTCAACGTTCGGATCGATGGCGCGCATACCTGCCGCCACCGAGGCCGCCAAGGTGCCGTAATCCTCGGCGGACTTGTGACCGGTCTGCCACGGGCCATCCATCTCATTGCCCAAGCACCACATCTTGATGCCGAACGGCTGATCGGCACCATTGGCGCGACGCTCCTCGGAGAGCTTGGTGCCGCCGGGAATATTCGCGTATTCCAACAGGTCGAGGGCCTCTTCAAGACCACGGGTACCCAGATTTACGGCTTCCATCAGCTCGTTGCCGCCGGTTTTTTCCAGCCATTTCGCCATTTCGTGCAGACCAAACTGATTGGTCTCGGTGGAATGCCATGCCAAGTCCAGGCGACGCGGCCGCTCATCACGAGGACCAACGCCATCCTCCCAGCGATAGCCGGAAACGAAATTGCCGCCAGGATAGCGAATCGTGGTAGCGCCGAGTTCCTTGACCAGTTCGATGACGTCCTTGCGGAAACCGTCTTCATCGGCTTCGGGGTGGCCCGGCTCATAGATGCCGTCGTATACGCAGCGACCCAGATGCTCCACGAACGACCCGAACAGTCTGTCGTTGACCGGAGCTACTTCAAAGTCATTATCGACGACGAGTCGAGATTCCTCCAGCTCCCCCGGTTTATTGTCGTGCGAATGCTCGGACATGTGCTCTCCTTTAATCGTTGTCTTCAATACCGCAAGACAACGTTGTGCTAAATACCAAAAGCAATCGGCCCATCTTCTTGGTTCACCTGTTTTGCGGCATCGCCAATCAGCGGTGAATGTGCGTTCTGGATATTTAATACAACCTTGTACTTCTGTTGATATCGATAATACGATGGTTGTACTTAGTACGCAAGTCCCGCTGAGTACAACGTTATCCTTTTCGCTATTTTCCACCCGACACGCCGTATACGATACAGCACAGGAGCGAATACGGACGTTCGTATCAAAAACAAAAAGGGTTCCGGGACAAACCCGGAACCCTAAAGGCGGATAAGGCGAGATTCGAACTCGCGGAGGCTTTCACCTCACACGCTTTCGAGGCGTGCTCCTTAGACCGCTCGGACACTTATCCATGCTGCCAAAATGGCAACTTGTTCATTATGCCACATTCTGCCGACCTGGCAAATCGGAATTTCGCTGAGCTCGATTCGGCGTGGGATAATGCGATTTTGTGTGAGATTGCGATGGGTCAGACGATGAGCCGATTAACAGTCCGAATTGGTCAACTGCGAAAATCCGAATTCTTCAACTACCAAAATCCGAATATTGGTGGTGGTAGAAGCGGTGACGGGGCCACTCTGCATTGAGTGGTCTCTCCCTCGGTCAGCCTTACGGCTGACAGCTCGAACGCAATTAAGGACAGCTTTCCAGCTGCCATTTTATTTGCTCACTGTCGTTCGCCTTCGCCTAAAAACGCCTCCGGCGTTTTCTTCACGGCTCAGCTCATCAGAGGGGGCTTGGAATTTTATTTATGCCACCTGTTCGTGGACGGAGGCGTTGACCCATTGGGACTGCTGGACGTTGTATCCAGAGAAGATGCCGATGTCGAGCATGCAGTCGCGGTAATCGCGGCCGTGGGCGATGGTGATGTAGCTGTCGTCCACCAATCGGTTATGCGTGGGATCCAGTCCGACCCATCGGCCATCCTGATACACCTCGACCCAAGCATGGGTCGCGCCCTCTCCCCCAAGCAAACCGGCAATGTAGCGCGCGGTCAATCCCACATGCCGGCACACGGACAGCATCACGTGCGCATAATCCTGGCATACGCCCTTGCGCTGAGCCAAGGCCTGTTCGGCGGTGGTGCGAATCGTGGTGGAACCGGGCGTATACACAAACGCCTTGTAGACCTCATCCATCACTTCGGCAGCCTGCTGCACCGGAGTGGCGTCGGAAGGCAGCGCCGCCAAGCGTTCGCGGCATACGGCAATCATCGCCTCCACGTTCGGGCCGGGAATGGTGAGCGCTGAATCGAATCGGTACAGCGGTTTATAGGCTTCCTTATGGATATGCGCATTGTCCACGAAGGCGATACCGGTCACCGAGTAGCTGAATATGTCGTGCGGCTCAGGGATGAATCCGGTCATCACCACGGAGTCAAAGGAGTCGATGGTGGTTTCGAGTTCGGTTTCGGGCTGAATCTTCACTTCCACGTCAATCACCTGTTGGCGAGGGCCAGTGGAGGGAATACAGCGAAGCTGGAACCTGTGATCGGTGACCGGTGCGCTGAAGGACAGCCTCATCTCATAGTCGAACACGAGTTTTTTCACAACGTCTCCTGCACTTACACACGAGCCGGCAACCGGCATATTCTCGGGATAACAACACTACAGCCATGGCTGAGGTATGGTCCGTGCGCTCACAGCCCACGCATATATTCCGGCAATCTGCTGATATGCACAGGCCGGCACTCGGGCGCACGGTTTTTTCGCCATACCACCATAGCATTTGAACCCGTCAGGGTGTCAGGTCGGGATCAGGGACGCTTGGCGTCCATGTTCATGGAGCTCAGTGAGCCCATGTCTTTGATGACCAGCGCGCTGACACGGCCGGAGTAGTCGTCAAGGTACTTCTTCAGCAGGTCGGCGACTTCCTGATATCCGCGAGACGGCAGCTGACCGACCAGCCAGCTCAGTCCGTCGGCGAAGCAGCTGGGCAGCGGCATGCCGTCCAAGGTCATCGAATAGGCGGCGAGCTTCTTGAGCGGCGCTTCCAGCTCCTCCATCGTCAGGCCGAAGCGCGTGTACAGGTCGATGCGTTCCAGATATTTGCCGATGAAGATGAACGCCTTCAGCGTGGGGTCGACCGGCGAATTCTCGATGCCGCCCCAGAAGGCGAGCATGTCATCGGTAATATCGCGCTGCTTGTAGATGTCCTCGGCATCGGCCGCGTATTTGGCGGCATCGGTGATATTGGTCATCGCCAACTCCACGTACTGCAGCAGACGCGAGCTCAATTCCGGGCGCAGAATCACGGCGTTGTTGAATGCGGAGGTTACGGCCGACCGCACCGAATCAGGATTGGACCCGTCATACAGGAAGCTGTTCACGAACCCGTCGAAGTCCTCGAAATCTTCGGGCAGGTCGAGTGCGTGAGCGAACGGACGGAAGGCGTCCACATCAGTGTCCATCACACGATCGTAGAACGGGAAGAACTGGTTCAGCGTGGTGAAGGCGCGCTCGGTGTACCGGCCCAGCCAATACAGGTTGTCTGCCTTGGAAGCGGTGACCAGAGACAACGAGTGGCGGCGGGACTGGTTCAGCAGGTTCACCACCTGCGTTTCGGCACCGTATTCATGCTCCACGCCGGATTCGGGTGCCAACACCCACGTATCCTTGAATCCGCCACCCTGCGACGAGTTGACAATCATCTGGCCAGGCACCGACGAGTATCGAGTCAAGCCCGAATACCACACGTGCGTATTCTTGCCGGTGACCACGAAGGCACGCAAATCGCACTTGCGCGGCGACATCTCGCCGGTCTTCGGGTCCACCACATCGATATCACGGAACTGAATCACCTCTTGGGCAATGAATCGACGCGGCTCCTCCTTGATCCGGTTGGCGAGCTCCTCACGTGCGGCGGCATCCAGCGACGAACCAAACACCACGCCGTAACCGCCGGCTTCGGCCACATCCTTGATGACCAGCTCGCCCATCCGATTCAGGACTTCCTTGCGGTCGGCCTCGAACATCGGCATGTACGTGGGCGCGTTGTTGAGAATCGGTTCCTCGCCGAGATAGTACTTGATCATCTGCGGCACGAAGTAGTAGACGGCCTTGTCATCGGCCGCGCCGTTGCCCGGCGCGTTGACGATGGCCACGTTGCCCGCGCGGTAGGCGGACAGGATACCGGGCACACCGATCACCGAATCAGGATTGAAGGCGAACGGGTCGAGGAATTCGTCGGACAGGCGGCGGTAAACCACGCCCACACGGTGGCGTTTGCCGGCGTAGTCGAGGAAGTAGACCTTGTTGTCCACCACTTCGAGGTCTTCGGGGAAGGCCAACGCCGCACCGGTTTTCTCCGCCAGATAGGCGTGCTCGAAGAACGCGGAATTGTAGCGGCCGGGAGTCAGTACCACGGCGATGCCCTCGGTGGAGACAAAGTCCATGGCTTTGCGCAACAGGCGCGGGGAGATGCGGCGCTCGATGTCGCGCACGAACAGCGGGTAGCTGGCACCCGAGGGGATGCGCAGGTTGTCTTCCAGCACCCACCAGCGGCCGTCCTCGCCTTGGACCAGGTCCTCGCCGGCGATATGCGCGAAAATGCCGCCGGGAGGGGTCACACCGTTGACCTGCGGGAAGTAGCCGGCCGAGGTGTATACGTATTCCTCCGGCACCACGCCGTCATGGATGATGGCCTTGTCGGAGTAGATGTCCTTCAGATAGGCGTTCAGGGCGTTGACGCGCTGCTTCAGGCCCTTCTCCAATTCGTCGTATTCGTCGGATTCGATAATGCGCGGCACAGGGTCGTACGGGAACAGCCGGTCATGGTATTCGCCGTTCTTGTAGATGCCGAAACGCACACCGTTGCGGGACAGCTCTCGATTGATCGCTTCGCGACGGTTTACCAGTTCATGGGCCAGTCTGCGTGCTGCGGATTCGATCATCGTGCCTGCTCCTTGCTGTGGCGGCTTCTGTGGCTTCAAGCGGTTAGGCGTTTTGAGCGCACGCTGACGCCGCAAGCCGTAACCGGGTTTGATGGTTTCAACCTAAGGCGGGCCCGTTTCAACAAACGCGCGAGAATGTTACAGGCAGGTCACTTCGCCGGCCGCGTGCATCTTGACGACCGCACTCGTCTCGCCGACCACACGCATCTTGCCGACCGCACGCATCTTGCCGACCGCACTCATCTCGCCGACCACACTCGTTACAATGAATGGCTATGACACGACTGCGCATTGACTTGGCCTACGACGGCGGCGGATTCTATGGCTGGGCCAAACAGCCCAATCTTCGTACGGTGCAAGGCACCATTGAAGATGCGCTGCACAAGGTGCTGCGGGTGCCGACCGATGACGCGGCCGAACCGTTACGCTTGACAGTGGCTGGACGCACCGACACCGGTGTACATGCCTCCCACCAAGTGGCGCATCTGGATGTATCCGATGAGGTACTGAATCGCTGCGTAGGTCACATGACCATTCCGGTCACCGAGGCGCTGACTCGCAGACTCAAGGCTGTGCTGCCTTCGGACATCGTCATTCATGGCATTGCCGTAGCTCCGGTCGGCTTCGATGCCAGGTTCTCCGCATTGGAGCGCACTTATGTGTATCGGGTCGCCGATCGTTCGTCTGAGGTCGACCCGCGCCTGCGTGGATGCGTACTTACCGTGGATGAAGCGCTGGATCTGGAGCTTATGAACCGCGCAGCCTCATTGACCATCGGCCTGCACGATTTTGGTTCCTTCGCCACTCCGAATCCGGGAGGCACTACGATCCGTGAAGTCAAGACCGCCTATTGGCGGCGGGTGCCGATCACTCCCCTAGTACCGGATGAGATGGCATCGCATGAAGCATATCGGACTCCGTCGCTGGAGTCCGGCCTGGTAGTGTTCACGATTGTGGCGGACGCCTTTGCCCGCAATATGGTGCGCTCCCTGGTCGGCTCATGCATCAAAGTTGGTTCGGGACGCAAATCACTGGAGTGGTTTGCCGGCAAAATGGCCGAGCCAGTACGTGAAGGCTCAAGCGGGCCGATTGCGCCGCAGGGCCTGACTTTGGAGCATATCGCATATCCCGCCGATGATCAGCTGGCCGCAAGAGCCGAGGCCATTCGGGCCGTACGTACGTTGTAGATTCTATGAAAACAACGCAAAAGGGCTGGAACCCAAACGGATTCCAGCCCTTTCAGCTAGCTTAGCGAAACGCTATTCAGCTCACTCGGCCTTCTCGGCGTCAGCGGCTTCCTCAGCGGGAGCCTCAGCCTCAGCGGCGGCGGTCTCCTCGACCGGAGCCTCAATAGCCTCAGCAGCCTCAGTGGCCTCAGCCTCAACGGCCGGAGCTTCTTCTTCGGCAACCTTGGCGGCGGCTTCAGCTTCCTTCACAACAGCCTTCTTGGCAACCGGCTCGGTGACGAGCTCGATCACAGCGGCCGGAGCGGCATCGCCAACGCGCGGAGCGATCTTGACGATACGGGTGTAGCCACCTTCACGCTGCTCCATCTGCTCGGCAATCTGGGTGAACAGGATGTGCACCACGGACTTGTTGCGGATGACGCGCATCACGCGACGGCGGGAGTGCAGATCACCACGCTTGGCGAAGGTGATCAGGCGCTCTGCCAGCGGACGAAGGCGCTTGGCCTTCGGCAGCGTGGTGGTGATGCGGCCGTTCTGGAACAGGCTGGTCGCCATGTTTGCCAGCATGAGGCGCTCGTGTGCGGGGCTGGAAGCCAGACGCGGGCCCTTCTTAGGTGTAGGCATTGGGTTTACTCCTTATATGTCCGTTCTTCAGGCAAGCAGGTGGGCATATGCCCGAACATCTGCTTGCCTAGTGAACGAACGATTGGTCAAAGAGGCAGATCACTCGTCTTCCGGCGAGAAGAACGTGCCACCTTCGAGATTATTGGTATCGAAGGCCATCGGCGAGGACTTGAGGCTCAGGCCCAAGGTCTGCAGCTTCTCCTTGACCTCATCGATTGACTTCATACCGAAATTGCGGATGTCGAGCAGGTCCTGCTCGGTGTGGGAGACAAGCTCACCGATGGTGTGGATGCCCTCGCGCTTGAGGCAGTTGTAAGAACGCTGCGTCAGGTTGAGGTCCTCAATCGGAACGGCCATCTCGGGGTTGGTCTCCTCGGCCACCGGGGCCGGACCGACCTCGACGCCTTCAGCCTGGGCGTTGAGCTCACGGCACAGGCCGAAGAGCTCCACCAAGGTGGAACCGGCGGAAGCCACCGCGTCACGCGGGGAGATGGCGGGCTTGGTCTCCACGTCCAGGATGAGCTTGTCGAAGTCCGTGCGCTGTTCCACACGGGTGGCCTCGACCTTGTAGCTCACCTTGAGTACCGGGGAGTAGATGGAATCAACCGGAATACGGCCGATCTCATCGTTGTCCTGCTTGTTCATCTGGGCAGGAACATAGCCACGGCCACGCTCGACAGTGAACTCGATCTCGAGTTCGCCATCGTCGGCGAGGGTAGCGATGTGCTGCTCCGGGTTGGCAATGGTGACGCCGGCCGGCGGGGTGATGTCCCCAGCCACGGCTTCGCCCTTGCCGCTCTTGCGCAGATACATGACCACAGGCTCGTCGTATTCGCTGGTGAGCACGATGCCCTTGATGTTCAGCAGGATCTCGGTGACGTCTTCCTGGACACCTGGCAGAGTGGTGAACTCATGCAGGGCACCGGAAATACGCACGGAGGTCACGGCAGCACCCGGGATGGAGCTCAGCAGCGTGCGACGCAGCGAGTTGCCGAGCGTGTAGCCGAAGCCAGGCTCGAGCGGCTCGATGGTGAAGCGGGAGCGCTGCGGATTCAGAGATTCCTCGGTAAGAGTCGGACGCTGTGCAATAAGCACTGTGGTTATCCTTTCAGCTTGAACTCGGTGGTGCACTCACCGGTCAGGCGGTTTTGGATGGATTTGGTATTGCTGAGTGCTCAGACGCGACGACGCTTCGGAGGACGAACGCCGTTGTGGGCTTGCGGGGTGACGTCGGTGATGGAACCAACCTCGAGGCCCGCAGACTGCAGGGAACGGATGGCGGTTTCACGACCGGAACCCGGGCCCTTGACGAACACGTCGACCTTCTTGACGCCGTGTTCCATCGCCTTGCGGGCGGCGGACTCGGCAGCCATACCAGCGGCGTACGGCGTGGACTTACGGGAGCCCTTGAAGCCGACATCGCCACCGG
>OKSH01002526.1_pt1 | contig 13423 bp, 9 predicted proteins | sample 1601231 | NCBI WGS metagenome assembly OKSH01 (sample SAMEA3541596, study PRJEB24748) | human gut metagenome | biome: human gut; feature: human-associated habitat; material: faeces | place: China | collected 2012 | reverse complement strand
ACGTTGACGACATGGTTTGCGCCATGGCGACCAGGGCGGGCGGTATGGCCAGCGAGCACACCAGGGACGCGCAGGCGAGTCCGGCCATAACGCTTGCCCGGGCGCCGGGGCGCCAGGTGCGGGAGAGTTTGTTCATGGTATCGACCATCCTATTGCAGGGGTTGCATACAGGTTGAATGATACCGTTGCGGTGGCCGCACTTTTGCCTGGCATCTGCCAGCGGTTGGGTGTTAACAGGCACGTCCCGCGCCGCGCGGACTTCAATTGCTGAAAATGCCCTCCAGTTGGACTTGGAGTTCTGCTAAAAATCGCGTCCAGTTTGACTCGATTGCTAAAAATGAGCTTCAGTTGGAGTTGCGCAAGAAGGCCCTTGGATGCGCCGGGCTATCTACCAGCTGTATCTTCGGGGCGCATCTTCGTGCGGCAAAGGAAAAGTCCAACTGGAGGCTAAAAGTAGCAGCGCCAAGTCCAACTGGAGCTCGAAAGTAGCAACGCGATGCAAACGAAGGCTGATTTCAGCAGAGCGCCAAGTCCAACTGGAGGTCAAAAACAGCAGAGAGCGTGATGGGGGTTACCCGTCAAGCAGGCCTACCTGTGCAACCTGCGCGAGCAGCGATCTGGTGACGTGGAGGTCAACGGTTGCGAGGTCGCGCTCAAGCCGCTGGGACACTGCAAGTTCGCGACCGTGTATATTGAGGCGTAGCCGTCGCGGCGTTGCTGCAAGGGGCGCGCAGGCGACCCCGGCCATAACGCTTGCCCGGGCGCCGGGGCGCCGGGTGCGGGAGAGTTTGTTCATGGTATCGACCATCCTATTGCAGGGGTTTCATACAGGTTGAATGATACCGTTGCGGTGGTCGCACTTTAGTCTGGCATCTGCCGGCGGTTGGGTGTTAACAGAGGCAGCTGGCATCAAGTAAAAAAGTGGCTTTATTCTGACGCAGTTTTTCTTAGTGGGCTGCATCCATCGCTGGTGTATTATCGAGAGGCTTGCGGAATGCATCTATGGGCTTAATCCTATAAAAGGAAAGGTCTTAAGATGCAAACATACAATTATGCTGGGCGAGAGGTCTCGTCCTACGGTCGCTATGACACCGTCATTGTTGGTGGTGGCACTGCTGGTTCTTCGGCGGGAATTAGCTGTGCTCGTGGGGGTAACTCCACTTTAATTATTGAGAAGAGCCTATATCTTGGCGGAGCTGCTGTTGGCGCCCTGGTGACCCCCATGATGGAGTCGTTTGTTCCTCATGATGAGAATTTCCATTTAATAGAGAAGCGCTTGATATCTTATGGCGTGCCTACTCGCAGCAAACAAATGTCGGAGTATGTTTGGTCGACGCCTGAAAGTAAATCCAGGGCTTTGGAAGAGCTGTATCTGGAATCGGGTGGTGAGATTCTCTACGATGCGACGGTTGTTGATTGCATCGTAGACCGTAATCGTATTATTGCGGTCATAGTTCTTACATCGGGTGGCTTCGTGGCGGTGGAGGCGGAGCAATTTGTCGATGCTTCTGGTGATGCATGGCTTTCAAGGATGTCTGGAGTTCCCGTTGCCCACGGTGATGATCAAGGAAACGACCAGATGTCCTCACTCAGATTCGAAATGGGCGGCATTGATGTCGAGAAGTATCGTGATTACTGTCTGAGCATCGATGACCATTTTTCTCCTTTGGTCGAAGGTCCTTTTTGGGAATCGGCTATGGTTGCAGGGAAGTCTTTTAAGCTCGAGCCTCTTTTTCGAAAAGGCGTAGAGGACGGCGTATTGAAAGAGCGGGACCTCGTTTACTATCAGTGCTTCTCGATTCCCGGTCAACCCGGTTGCATGTCCTTCAATTGTCCGCACCTTGCAGAGCTCAAGGACAATACCGATCCAAAGATGCGGTCCGTGGAGGTGACTGAAGCGCATAGGATGATTGATCGGCTCGTAAGATTCTTAAAGCGGTATATGCCGGGATTCGAGGATTCGTATTTGATTCGGTCTGCATCGGCTCTTGGTGTTAGAGAGTCCTATCGTATAAAGGGCAAATACACGCTTACGGAAAACGACTATATCGGTCGAGCGAGGTTCGATGACGCCGTTGCAAGGGCAGACTGGTACATCGATGTCCATTCGGCTACCGCGGGTCTTGTCCACATGGATAAGTTCAACAAGGGGGAGTATTACGAAATACCGTATCGATGCCTTGTTAATGATTACGTATTGAACCTGATGACCATTGGTCGTTGTATCTCGACTACGTTTTTGGTGCAAGCCAGCATACGCATACAGCCCACGCTTATCGATTTGGGCGATGCGGCTGGTCGCGCTTGCGTTGTCGCGCTGGAAGAGAAGGTTGATTTGGCAGACTATCGCCCAAGCAAAAAGTTGCAGGTGGATTAACGACTGGTTAACGTTCGCGAAGGTAAAACAACCGCTGGGCCGATTGGTAGGAGGGGCGATCCTATAATTCAACTTGGTGGAGATATACTTAACTTGCTTATTTCGAACTTCGTAAAAAGGTAGTAAGGGGTGATTGGGAATGCGCCTTAAGGACCTCAAAACAGCGAATCGGCGAAAGGTTGTCGACGTCGTTCTCAATCACGGCCCCTTGTCTCGAATCGAGATATCTAAAGCTGCTGGCTTGTCTCCGAGCACAGTGACTGGTCTTGTATCAAGTTTGCTAGAGGATGGCTTGCTTATTGAGACGGGTAACAAGGCTCTTACGGCAGGGCGTAGCAGGACGGAATTGTCGGTTAATCGCAATCTTGGAGTGATTGCGACCTTGGAGGTTGGCCGTCGCAGCGTTCTTCTGACGCTTTTCGACCTCATGCTTGAACCCGTGCATTCTGAGACCATTTCGCGCGATTCACTCGAGGGCAACGCGCTGCTCGTGGCGGTGTGCAATGCCGTGGACCGCGCGCTTGAAAACTCCTCCATGGTGGGTGACTTGCTCGGCATGGGGCTGCTATACCAAGAGGGCATTCGTACCGAAGATTGCATGGTGATGTATTCCACCGGTATTCAGGATGCAACGATTTCTCTGAAAGATGCCCTGTTCACGCAGTATAAGATTCCAATCAAGGAAGAGCACTCGCAAGGCTATACCATTAGTCAGGTTCTAGATGAAGCTGATCGGGACGTGTCGAATGCCGCCGTTATTTCTATTGGTTCTGAAGTTGTCGTTAGCGTCAAGGCAGACGATGCGCTCGTATCGCTAAAGGGTGGTGCTACGGCTGATATTACACCGATGGTGTGTGGCGAGGCATATTGCGACAAATCGGATGAGTATGAGGGCGGATGCATCGAGTTCTTGCTGTCGCTTGGCGAAGAAGATCGAATTGCTTGCGTATCGCGCGCGGTTGTGTCCCTGTGTTCTCTTTTTTCCTTGGATCGCATGTTGATTTTTGGCCCCGATGAAATTATGACGGACAGGTTTGTCCAAGGAATTGAACATGTACTGACAGCCGTTTTTGGCCCGGAATCTCCGTGGCTGGAGTGGTTGCGAGGACGACAGCTTGCTCCTTCCGATGTATCCAAAACGTGCGCTGCCGACATACGACGAGCAACGCTTCTTTTAGAATGATGCTTGTTCAGATTATCTGCTCAGATTATTAACCAAGATCCAAATAAATATCTAAGCGGGCCGTTTGGGCTTGCCCTCTAAACGTGGTAACGCTCACCAGCTGCATTCCGCAAGCATGCCGGTGTTCGTGGGAACGTAAGGGTCAACCTGCCTCTTGTGAGGCAGAGAAAGGAGGATGGCATGGTACAGGGATCCCTGATTATCGTGGCATTCGTCATCATCGCTGCGTTGATGATGACCAAAAAGCTGCCGACTTTGGTAGCGCTTCCGCTTATGGCGGTGGTAATCTGCATCATTGCGGGTGTTCCTGCAGTGGGGGTAGACGAAGATGGAGTGGCGATAGGCTGGCTTGCATCTGTGCTTGAAGCGGGCACGGTTCGAATGGGCAGCGCAATTATGGCTGTTATCTTCGGCGCATGGTTGGGCCAGTTGATGAATAAGACTGGTGTTACCGAGACAATCATTAAGAAGAGCGCCGAGCTTGGCGGCGACCGCCCTTTGATCATCACTCTTGTTATGGCTGTTGCATGCGCTGTTCTGTTTACAACCCTTTCCGGTCTCGGCTCCATCATCATGGTTGGCTCTATCGTGCTGCCGATTTTGGTGTCCGTTGGCGTTCCCGCGATGAGTGCCGCATGCATCTTCCTTATGGCATTTACAACGGGTCTTACGTTTAACATTGCCAACTGGAACACTTTTGCATCGATTTTCTCGGTTGATGTTGAGGTCATCAAGGGATTTGAGACCTATATGCTTGTGGCGACGGCAGTGGCCACGCTTGTCCTGATCTTTGTTGAGTTCAAGCGCAATGGTGTTAAGTTCGCATTCTCTGCTCCGGTTGAGCCTGCAAAGAGTGGTACCCAGATCGGTGGCGTACGTGGCGCTATGGCGATGTGCTCCCCGTTGATCTCTATCATCTTGGTTGCAGTTTTCAAGTGTCCGGTTTGCCCGGCTTTTATGGCGGGCATCATTTGGATTCTCGTTTGGACGTCCACGGGCTTCCAGAAATCTATGAACCTGCTTGTCAAGACTTGCTACGATGGAATCACCGACAGCGGCCCCGCGATTATCCTGATGGTCGGCATCGGAATCCTGTTCCTTGCGGTTAGCCATCCGATGGTGACGGCGGTGCTCAATCCGTTCCTTGAGGCCATTATTCCGTCCGGCAAGATTGGCTTCATCATTTTCTTTTCGCTGCTTGCTCCTCTTTCACTTTACCGCGGTCCCATGAATTTGTTTGGACTTGGTAGTGGCATCGCTGCGTTGATTAGCGGCCTTGGAACCATTAATCCGCTTGCTGTTATGGGTGCATTCCTGTCGGCTGAGCGCATCCAGGGATGCGGCGACCCCACAAACACCCAGAATGTTTGGACGGCCAACTTTGTCGAGGTCGATGTCAATTCGATCACGAAGCGCCTCCTCCCGTATCTGTGGGCCATTTCCATCATTGGTGTCATCGTCTCTGCTGTTGTGTACTACTAGTCGTTAAGACGTTCCGTCAAAGTAAATCCGCGGGCGCGGCAGGGTTGTTTCCTGCCGCGCCGGCGAGGGGCATTGCCTTTGAGAATAATGTCCGTCGCCGGCGCAAGAAAAAACAGTCTTCGTCATCGGAATGTGAATTAGGAGGAGTTATGAAGGTTCGCATTGGTATCGATGTGGGTGGCACATTTACAGACGCGGTTGCAATTGACAACGAGACATTCGAGCTGGTGGGTTCGGTAAAGGTGCCGACCACGCATAAGGCAGCGGAGGGGGTCGCCGCTGGTATCGTGCAGGCCCTTCATCGTGTTATGGATGAGTGCAGCATCAAGCCCGAGGATGTTGTGTTTATTGCCCACGGTACCACCCAGGCGACCAATGCTTTGCTTGAGGGCGACGTCGCCAAAGTTGGAATCGTCACTTTGGGCAGCGGCCTTCAGGGGGCGAAGAGCAAGAGCGATACGGACATGGGCAAGATCGAGCTTGCTCAGGGTAAGTTCTTGCCTACCGGCAACGAGTATATCGACACAAGCGGCTCTGATTTGAGCACGCAAATTGATTGCGCGCTCGATGCCTTGCAGAAAGATGGCTGCACAAGTTTTGTTGCCGCTGAGGCATTTTCGGTTGATGACCCTGCAAATGAGAACGAGGTTGTTGAAGCCTGTCGCCGTCGTGGGGTGCCGGGGACCGCAACCAACGATATTTCAAAGCTGTATGGCTTAAAAATCAGGACGCGGACGGCGGTTGTCAACGCTTCCATCATGCCGAAGATGCTTGAAGCGGCAAACATGACCGAGGAGAGTATTAAGGGGGCCCATATCGAGACCCCCTTGATGGTCATGCGTTGTGATGGCGGCGTTATGACTGTTGACGAGGTGCGCAGCCGACCTATTTTGACAATTCTTAGTGGACCTGCGGCGGGTGTTGCAGGGGCCCTTATGTATGAGAAGCTGACAGACGGCCTGTTTTTTGAGGTTGGTGGAACCTCTACGGATATCTCATGCGTTAAAGACGGCAAGGTGATGATTCAATACGCTGAGGTGGGAGGCCATAAGACGTACCTCAACAGTCTCGATGTGCGCACAGTTGGAATCGGCGGCGGATCGATGGTTCAAATCGAGAACGGTAAGGCGGTGAGCACCGGTCCTCGCAGTGCGCATATTGCCAATCTGGATTACGAAGTGTATACGGATCCGAGCAAGATAGTGAACCCCCGCTTGGTGGCCGTGAGGCCGATGGAAGGGGATCCGGAATACGCTTGCATCGAATGCGATGGCGGACTCCGCGTATCGTTGACGATGGCGGGTGCAGCAAATATCGCGGGTTACGTTCGTCCTGAAGACTATGCTTACGGAAATGTAGAAGCCGCTAAGTTGGCGTGGAAGCCCTTGGCAGACAATATGGGCTGCACGGTGGAAGAGGCGGCGCGAAAGGTGATGGATTTCGCTGCCGAGAAGAACGCGCGCGTGGCCTCTCAGCTTATGAAAGATTATAAAATGGACACGCGTACGACGGTATTTGTCGGCGGTGGCGGAGGAGCTGCAAGTGTAGTTCCCCATCTGGCGGAATTCATGGGACATTCTCAGCATATCGCCAAGAACGGTGCCGTTATTTCCACTATCGGTGTTGCGCTGGCTATGGTTCGAGATATGGTCGAACGTAGCGTTTCTGATCCGACTCAGGACGACATTATTGCCGTGCGACGTGAAGCAGAGTTGAAGGCAATTGCTTCTGGCGCCGCTCCGGATTCCATCGAGGTTAGCGTTGAAGTTGACACGCAAAGGAACGTTGTTAGGGCAATTGCTGTCGGCACTACGGAGATGCGCAGCAAGGACCGACTTCAGAAGCGCCTGACGGAAGACGAGAGGCTTTCAATCGTTGCCGATAACCTAAATGTTCCGGTGAGCGAGCTGTCCATTGTTGCCAGAACCGAGCAGATGATGGCCGTGCGACACGAGCGCGTGGAGAAGCGGTTGTTCGGCTTGGTCAAAAAGAGTACGTCCCAAGTTAGACTTGTTGATTCTGAAGGGGTTATTCGACTCCAAAAGACAAACGCGCTTGTTTGCGAGGAGACGGTAGCCACATGGAAAAAGTCGCTCTCTTGGTTGCTCGATGAGCTGACTATTTACAACGACGGTGGCACAAACCTGCCGAATGTGTACATCGTTCTCGGAACGCGCATCATCGATCTCTCCGGGTTGCCTACACCAGAGCAGATTGAGGGCTTGGGCTCGGTAGAGCTATCAAGCTGCGGGGCGGATGAACGAGTGATTCTTGTAGGTACAAAACGAGTCGAATAGGCATAAGATGTCCAAATCAAAGTTCCCATTTCCGGGCAAGAGCTTGGCATTGCGCGAGCTCAAGGCCGATCCATGTTATGTAAAAATTCCTCCAAAGGAGAGAAGGGGCATTGTTGAGCAGGCTTGGAGCATAGGCGAGCTTGCGGCGTGCGACGAGTATCAAAAAACAATGGGATCCAATGATTTTCGAAGCATCTTTGAAGACCGTGGTGTGAGCGTTGAGACTCGGAACGTTGATTACGTGGTGGGAAAGCAGCGGTATTTCAGCGATTATTTGTCAGGGAAAAACCGGGTGACTCTATATGAGAAGTCTATTCGTCTTTGGGCGGAGGAGAACTCTCTTGAATATGAGAACGCCTGCAATCTCATTCTTAGCCACGAGTACTTTCACTACCTCGAATGTAATGGATTGGGCCTAACAAGCCGTATCTATCAAGTTCCGATGTTGCGTATCGGGAGTTTGTCCCTGGGGCGCACGGGAATTCATGCTTTGTCAGAAATTGGTGCGCATGCTTTTGCACGTACGTATTTTGATTTGGTGAACAATAGATCTTCTTGCAAGGAGGGATCTGCCCGTGAGCGTCGTTAACGAATACGATGTCGTTGTAGTGGGCGGTGGGCCTGCAGGCTCTGTGGCGGCAATAGCCGCGGCGCGCAGCGGGGCAACCGTGCTGTTGGTTGAGCAAAACGGCTATTTGGGAGGAGCCCTTACGGCGGCCGGCGTTGGGCCTCAGATGACTTATCATGCTGGAGACACGCAGGTGGTGCGTGGCATTCCAGAGGAAATAGTCCAACGTTTATGTGCCCTGGGTGCCTCGCCGGGTCATATGGCAGATTTTGTGGGATATGCAAGCAGCGTTACTCCATTCAATCCTGAAGGGATGAAGTATGTGCTTGAATCTATGGCTTTAGATGCTGGCGTTACCTTGCTTTACCATACCGTGTTCGTTGATTGCGAAGCAGATTCATGCGAAGGCGGAGAGATTGCGTCGCTACGCTTGTTGAGCAAAAAAGGCTTTATGCGTGTTCAGGCAAAAGTGGTGGTTGACTGTAGCGCAGATGCCGACGTCGCAACCAGTGCAGGCGTGCCTTCATGCTATGGGAGGGAGTCTGACCATCTCGCACAGCCAATGACTATGAACCTTCGAGTGGGGAATGTCGATCGAGACAGGCTGATGGATTTCGTTAAGAGCAATCGTAGCGACATGCTTCCGTCTATTCCGTTTGATGATCTGCGGATTATCCCACGCTCCGGTATCCAAGGTGCCTACTCCATAGTCAAGGCGGCGCGCGGTGCTGGAGAGCTGAGCATTGATCGCGATATGGTTCTATGCTTCGAGACCAACACCTTGGGCGAGTATATCGTCAATATGTCTCGAATCATACATCGCTCTGCGGTCGACCCGATTGATCTTACCTATGCGGAGGTCGAGGGCAGGCGGCAGGCGTGGGAGATATACGCCTTCTTAAAGAAACACATCCCAGGTTTTTCCGAGAGTCATATTGTGTCGACTGGTCCCAACATCGGCGTCCGCGAGAGCAGAAAAATAGACGGTGTGTATAAGTTGACCGCTGACGATCTTTTGAGTAACACGATGTTTGAAGATGCAATTGCCATGGGCGGCTATCCAATCGATGTTCATTCGCCTGATGGTGAGGAGACGAATCATCGATTCCTCAAGAGCGGGAGCTGGTATTCTGTTCCGTATCGCTGCCTGGTGACCCGCGAAGTCTCAAATCTGATCGTTACCGGCCGATGCGTAAGCGCTACGCATGAGGCGTGTGCTGCGATTCGCGTTACGCCAATTGTTATGGCGATGGGGCAAGCGGCGGGTACGGCTGCGGCGCAAGCTGCCCTAAATGAGGAGCCTGCAAACAGTTTGGATACGAGCGCCCTGCGAGCTCAATTGCGTGCTGATGGAGTATTTTTGGACGAGTATCTATCCGAAAATTAGATGCTGCGCTTTGCGAAAGGGGCTAACCATGAACCAGCCAACCACCCGACAGAGCTCCGAGCCTGCTGCCGACCAGCCAGCCGCCGCGCCCGCTGCCGACCGCCCGCTCATAGGCGCGATCGAGGCCGGAGGCACCAAGATGGTGCTGGCCTGCGGTTACGCCGATGGAACCATAACGGAGCGCACGAGCATCCCCACGCAGGATCCGGCGCAGACCGTGCCGGCCATGATCGAGTGGTTTGCCAACAAGGGCATCGCGGCCCTGGGCATCGCCGCGTTTGGCCCCACGGGCGTCAACCCGTCCTCGTCCACATACGGCCACATTCTGCAAACGCCCAAGCTGGCCTGGCGCAACTACGACTTCCTGGGTGCCATGAGCCGCGGCCTCAACGTGCCCTGCGGGTACGACACGGACGTTAACGGAGCGTGTTTGGGCGAGGTCATGTACGGCGCCGCCAAGGGGCTGGATTCGGCCATGTACATCACCGTGGGCACGGGCATTGGCGCCGGCATCTACGCGGGCGGCCAGCTGATTCATGGCATGCTGCACCCGGAGGCCGGCCACATCACCTTGCCGCGCGCGGCTGGCGACCAGGACTTTGAGTGCGTCTGCCCCACGCATGACAGCTGCTTTGAGGGCCTTGCCGCCGGTCCGGCCGTGGTGAAGCGCTACGGCGTTGAGCGCGCGTCTGATATGGCGGACGATGAGGGCTTTCTTGAGCTTGAAGGCACCTACATTGCCCAGGGTATTCTCAACTACCTGTACGTGGCGTCGCCCCAGCGCATCATCCTGGGCGGCGGCGTGCCGGACCACGCCCCCAAGCTGATGGACCGCGTGCGCGCCAAGGTGCTCCAGCTCAACAACGGCTACATCTCCACGCCGGAGCTGGACGATATCGACTCCTACATTGTTCCGCCCGCCTGCGACGGCAACCAAGGCGTGCTTGGCGCCATCGCGTTGGGAGCCCAAGCGCTGCAGCGGGCGTAGTGCCGTCGCGCGAGACTGCGCCAGCAGACACACATTGAGCTTGTTTTCAGGCCGCTTTCCACCATGGAAGGCGGCCGTTTTCATAAGAAGGCGGCATCTGGGGCGAAGAGGGGCGCCAAAGACAAGCATCCCCTGCATGACCCCTGCATGACTGGCATAAAAATGCAGGTAGAAGGCATCTTATCGATTGACAAAGTGTTATGGGGGGGGGTATCCTAAAAATATGTTTGCATGGATGTCATTTCTGCAAAGTGGGAGGAAATATGGGAATCTACAATATGCGTACGGCGCGTCTTGCCGTTAGTGCGGGCTTGGTTACTGTCCTTGCTGGCAGCGCCGCGCTGGCTCCATCCGTTGCCCTTGCGGTCGACGTGCCCCTTCAGCAGGGTGGCGTGCAAGAACATTCCGCTAATGAAAAGAGGGTCGCAACGGTAGACGGCGTAGCATTCAATACGCTGGCCGAAGCGATCTCAGCTGCCAAGCATGGTGGAACGGTAGAGGTCGAGTCCGACCTTACCGCCGCGGAGGTTACAAGCGATGCCTCTAATCCACATATTCTGATCACGGAGCAAGGGACCAACGTTACTATCGACCTCAACAAGCACACGATCACCCTTGACAGTCTTGACACAGTGTCTATTCAAGCCAGCGATGTGACGCTGAAGATTTGCGATGGCACGATTGCGAACGCTAACCCTGGCGGCTACGGTCTCTATGTGTATCACAATAAAGCTGCTAATGCGGGGTATGATAACGTCAATGTGACGTTTGAGGGCGTGAAGCTAACAACAAAAGACCAGGCCATCGGTGTTCAGGGCAACAATTCTAACAATAACGTTACTCTAAGGAATTGTGTCATCAACGCCGTGGACTCCTTGGGAGCGTATTGGCCGCCAAAGTCCGGAACCCTCACCCTTGACGGCACAACCATTAACGCTGGAACGGGAATTATTTCCAAGGGCGGAAAAATAAGCATTGTAGGTGACACCGTGATTAACGCAACGGGCGCCAAGGTCGTTCCGGATGAGTACTATGACGGTAATCCTAATAAAAATCTTGTTCTGACCGGTGATGCGGTTTATATGCAAAGCGGTTATAACGACCGTGCGATTGAGATTGATATTTCCTCTGGCGAGTTTAAGAGTGCTAATAACTTGGCGGTTCGATACTTTACTAAACCAAATGAGACCGCCCCGGATCGTAAATACAACATTACGGGAGGAAGCTACAGCTCGGAGCTTTCCGTTGAATACCTTGGCGCTGGCTTTGCAATGCTCGTGGGCGATGATGGCGTTGCCCAGGTTATGGCACAAGGGGACGCTGCTAAAAAGGCTGGCGCATCTGTAGAAAAAGATGGTTCGACCGTGTATTACAAGTCGGCTGAGGCGGCTCAAAAGGCAAATCCTGATGCCGATGTTATTGTCTATTGCGTAGAGGCGGGCGGAGAGAGATACGCGTCTATTTCTGAGGCGATTAAATCTTCCGACAGCATGACCGTTACTCTAATCTCTGACCTTCAGGAAGATGTCGTTATTGCCGAGGGCAAGACCGTTGCGCTTGATCTCGCAGGCCATAAGATTACTAGCAAGAGCAGCCACACCATTACCAATAATGGCACCCTTTCGATTGCGGATTCATCTGCGGGGAAGACTGGCGTTGTTGACTGCGTGACAAAAGGTAAGGCGGCGCTCTTTAATGGACCCACTGGTATTGTTAAGGAAATATCCAGTGGTACTTTCGAGCGCAGCACCGAGACCGATTCTGCTGGCATCTACGGTTCTTACTATCTCATCGAGAACCAGGGCAAGATCGAGGAGATTTCCGGGGGCAATTTCCATTCGGGCGATGGCGCGGTGGAGCACCTGGGCGCGATCGGAAGCTTGATTCGCAACGGAGGGGAAGAGCCGGTTAAGGCTGAAATCGGGGTCATTTCGGGCGGCGAGTACCTCAACGCGGCGAACGTCATCAAGAACGAGCCCGGATCAAAGATCGGTGCCATTTCCGGCGGAACGTTCACAATGGACAACACGGTCAACCACTGGCAGGGCGGAAACAACGTAATCCAAAATAATGGTGAGATCGGTGAACTGACCGGAGGTCAGTTCAAGGCGCTGGGCAGCGGCGTGTACAACGTCGAAGGCATGGCGACTGGATATTGGCGAACCGGTCTGTATAACGGTGGCAAGATCGGCGAGATCTCCGGCTCCTTTTCAATGGTTATGGAAGGCGATAACAACAGGGGTATCGCTTTGACTGGAGCATCCGCAACGGTTATCAAGGGCGGTACGTTTACCGTGAAGGATACCGTTTCTGAGCCAGCTCGTGCTTCGATCCTCTTCAATGTCAATACGAGCGCAGCGTTTGATGTTATGGGGGGAACGTTCTCGAGCACTCCGGAAGAATATGTTGCTGATGGTTATGTAGTTTCCAGCTCCAACGGCATGTATACCGTCTCCGCGTACGTGCCGCCCACTCCGCCTTCCGGTGGCGGATCCACCTCCGACAAGACCGAGGTCGAGCACAACCAGGACGGCTCCACCACCACGACGGTGACCAAGCCCGACGGCTCGCAGACCATCACCCACGAGACCGCGACCGGCACCGAGTCCGTGGTGAAGAAGGACGAGGACGGCAACGTCATATCCACCGAGGTGACGGTCTCGAAGAAGGACGCCGAGTCCGGCAAGGTCGAGCTCCCGCTCGCCGACGCCGAGCCCGCGGTCGACGTCGACAAGGCCCCCGAGGTCGAGGTGAAGGTGCCCTCAAGCGTCACCGCCGAGAAGCCCGTCCAGGTGACCGTGCCCGTCGCCAAGGGCGATGGCTCCGAGCCGAACTACGGCGTCGTGGTGTTCGCCGTCGACGAGGACGGTAACGAGACCCTGATCCCCAAGACCGCGGTCGACGACGACGGCAACGTCATCTTCGAGGTATCCGGCGACGTGACCATCAAGGTCGTCGACAACGCCAGGGACATGCCCGACGTGACCGACGCGGACTGGTTCGCCGGCGACGTGGTCGACTTCGCGACCGCCCGCGGCATTGTGAACGGCGTGGCGCTTCCCGACGGCTCGCGCGTCTTCGACGGATACGGCAGGACCTCGCGCGGCATGTTCGTCGCGATGCTCCACAACCTGGAGCTGA
>OKSH01002510.1_pt1 | contig 13486 bp, 12 predicted proteins | sample 1601231 | NCBI WGS metagenome assembly OKSH01 (sample SAMEA3541596, study PRJEB24748) | human gut metagenome | biome: human gut; feature: human-associated habitat; material: faeces | place: China | collected 2012 | reverse complement strand
AAAAAACTCCTAGTCCAAAATAAAAACCGGATGATGAATTTTTTGAACAATTCATCATCCGGTTTTTATGTACACAGGAAATCGTTCCTGATATGATGTAATTACCACAAAAACAACCAAAAGGAGCGATTTCCATGTATCAAAATTATACCATAGGACAAACCGAATTCGTACTAAACTATAACTATGATTTACCACAAAATCATGTTGCGCGAATAATTAGTGACTTTGTTGACTCGATTCCACAAGATGTGCTATTAGAAGATTCAGGAGCGGCTACTGGCCGCCCTTCATCGCATCCAGCAATTATGCTTAAGATTCTCTTGTTTGCCTACTCACGCCAAACTTATTCTGGAAGAAAGATTGAAACGATGTTGGATGAAAACCTGCCAATGCGTTGGTTAGCCCATGATTATACTTATAGCTACCATACCATCAATAACTTTCGCCGCAGTCAGCACGCTAGTAAGCTAATTAAACATGCCTTTGTCTACTTTACCATGTCTTTGAAAGATCACGGACTAATTCAAAATGATGCAGTTTTTATCGATGGAACCAAGGTGGAAGCCGATGCCAATAAATATTCATTTACTTGGCGGCGGGCAGTTGAAAAGTATCACGCTAAGTTAAGAGAAAAGACAAGTAAACTTTATGAGGAACTAGTAGAAAAGCAAGTGGTGCAGGAAATGGCACCCGAGCTGGTTACTTCCGCCGAAGGCATGGAAGTAATGGAACAAGAACTTGCGGAGAAAATCACTAAGTTAGATGAAGAAATTAAGCAAGAACCAAAAATCATCAAAGGTGGTTCAGTTAGAAAACGGCGCCGTCGTTTTCTAAAAAAGCTTCGCCATCAATTAAGCAACGACCTAATTCCGCGTGCCAAAAAGTATGAACGTGCCGAAAATATCTTCCAAGGTCGTAATAGCTATTCCAAGACTGATCATGATGCGACCTTCATGTGTATGAAAGAAGATCCGATGATGAATCGGGAGTTGAAGCCCGGCTATAACCTGCAAATCGCTACACATAAGCAATTTGTTCTTGATTACGGACTTTTTTCAAATCCAACTGACACCAGGACCTTAGTGCCATTCCTTACACAGTTTCATGCTTTAGATTTCTTTAAGCATATCGTTGCCGATGCCGGTTATGGTAGTGAGTACAATTACACAATGATTCTTGATCAGTTTGAAAAGCAGCCGGTTATTCCATACACAACTTATCAAAAGGAACAGAAACGTAAGTTTAAAAATGATCCAACTAGGTCACAGAATTGGGAATATAACGCTAATGACGACTACTACATTGATCATCAAGGAGTTCGTTTTAGTTTTTATCGCTACAGTAAATCCACTGATAAGTATGGCTTTAAGCGTGACTTTAAAATCTATCGTGCTGATAAACATCAACTATCAGTTAAATTAGATGAGCTAGCGAAGACACCAGGTGGTCGGCAACGCTATATGAAGGTTAACCCAACCTGGAATTATTATAAGGCTAAAGTTAAAGATACCCTCTCAAGTGACGAAGGCAAGGCAATTTATCGTCGACGGAAGTTCGACGTTGAGCCAGTCTTTGGTCACATGAAGAGGGATTTTGGCATACGCCGAACCCATCTACGTGGACAACGGGCTGTGGAAAATGATATCGGGCTAGCCTTGATGACATTAAATCTAACGAAATTTGGACAATTAATTAGTCGATTGGCGACTAATTTCATAAACAATTTAAAATCCGGACTACAATTTTTGAATCGATCAAAAATCATAGTCCGGATTTTACTGTTAGAGAACCAAAAATTAATAGTTAATTCCCAGCCTCTCCTACTCGATTTAATCGTTATGGGTAAAAATGTAAACTGAGCGTGTAAGAAAACCGAAATTTAATGTAATAATATTGCCGACCGTCTATAATGAAAACGCTTAGTCATATGGAATAGGAGTGGCAAGGATAAATGGACGTTCGGCCAATCAATACTAAAAACCGAATCCTCAATGGATTAATTAAGGTTTTATCAACACAAAAGTTAAGTGAATGTCGAACTATCGATATTATTAATCAAGCCGAAGTTAGTAAGAAGACCTTTTATAATTATTTTAAAAATAAGAAGGACTTTATCCACTGGGTAGAGACGAATATCCTCACTAGCTTGAAAAATGCGCTGCAAAAAGACCGGGCATCACTAGAAGATACTCATAATGCATCAGAACAAAAAATTATGGAATTAGCTAACTCTGCTTTTAATGTGACCCTTAAATATTGTGATGATCATAAAGATACATTGGCTGTCTTATTATCGGACAATGGCGATATTAATCTATACCATGCGATTATTAACTTGGCAAACGATGAATTTCTTGAACGAGCTCCGTACTTATTCAACACGACTAGAGCAGAAATTCAAAAGATTCCTCTCTATAAGTTTTTTCAAACACTGTATGTGGACAGTATTATCAGGTTACTTCTCTTTTGGCTGAATCATCGATCCACAATGAGTATTGATGATGGTAAATATCTTGCTGGACTGATTCAAACTAAATCAAATATTCAATTAATGAAATCATTAGCAAATTAAATAAGTAGAAACACGTATCAAGCCTTATATTTGATTAATCCAATTATGAGGCTTTTTAAATTACCAAACTTGATGACGGTCAAGTAACTTACTGGCTTCTTTTCTTATACTAAGGACAGTAAAAGGAGGTGCCGATATGGTCAAAGTACAACGATTCCTGACTGAGCAACGGCAAGCATTGGTGATCGGCTTGACCGTTTTATTAATTCTGGCAGAAGCTTTTCGCTTTATCAGCTCAAATAACTTAATGTATCAGAGCCTAATGGCCATTGCAGGGGTCATCGGTCTATTGCCGATTTTGTTCACAGCCATCTCATCATTAGAGGTACGGCTGATATCGATTGATGTTCTTGTCAGTATTGCGGTGATCGGTGCTTTTATCATTGGCGAATATAACGAAGCGGCGATTGTTACCTGGCTTTTTATGGTTGGTGAGGTATTAGAAAACGCTACTTTAAGGAAGACACGGTCGGCAATTAAGCAGCTAACCGAACTTGCTCCTCGAACCGCGGTGGTGATTGATGAAGATGGCAATACCAGTGATGAGGATGTGGACTTCATTGATCCAGGGGACATGGTCTTAATTAAGACTGGAAATCAGGTTCCAGTCGATGGCACGATCAAGACTGGGACTGCCGTTCTAAATGAAGCCAGTATTACTGGGGAGTCCCGGTTAGTTAAGAAACATCCTGGAGATGCAGTTTTTGCGGGAACCATTTTGGAGAATGGGACGGTGACGGTGAATACTACCGCGGCAGGCGAAGATACTACGTTCGGTAAAATTATTGAACTAGTGGAAGAAGCTCAGGATTCGCAAACGAAGACGCAACGCTTTATTGATCGCTTCGCCCGTTATTACACGCCAGTTGTGCTATTGGTAGCAGTTATGGTTGGCTTGATTACACGAGACGTGCGGTTAGCAATTACCGTAATGGTTCTTGGCTGTCCAGGTGCGCTTGTGATTGGTGTCCCTGCATCTACTGTTGCTGGAATCGGTAATGGTGCTCGTCAGGGGATTCTCTTTAAGGGTTCCGATGTCATGGACCGGATGAAGCATATTGACACGATTGCCTTTGATAAGACGGGTACCTTAACTGTCGGGAAGCCGGTTGTTACTAGTGTCAATGTTCTGAACGGAGACCGACAGACGATTATTGATCAAGCGGTAGCAGTTGAACAACGATCGGACCACCCGTTGGCACAAGCAATTGGCAAGCTAGATAGGAAGCACGATTATCAGCCAACCGATATTCAAACGATTAAGGGACAGGGAATCCGAGCGAAAATTGGTGAAAGTGAGTACTTATTAGGTAATCCAACCCTGATTAAAGACTTATTAGGTACCAGTTCAACTCTCGACCAACTCATTGATCAACTGACGAGTGATGGAAATTCGATTGTTATTTTTGCCAGCATGGATCACCATGAATTGGCAATCTTTGGTATCAAAGATCAGTTACGATCACAGGCACAATCGGCGTTACGACAATTAAAAGCGTTAGGGGTCAAACGACTCATAATGTTGACTGGCGATAATGAAGGAACCGCTCATCAGATCGCAGCTAACCTGCCAATCGATGAAGTTCACGCAGCGATGCTTCCTCAAGGGAAAGCTGACTATCTCAAACAGCAACAGGCTGACGGTCACCGGATCGCATTTATTGGTGACGGGATTAATGATAGTCCGGCACTCTCCGCAGCTGATGTTGCAGTGGCAATGGGTTCCGGTACTGATGTTGCAATGGATATAGCCGACCTAGTACTTGTGAAATCAGATCTGAATAGTCTAGTCACCAGTTTTCGCTTGGCACGGCGAACCATCACCAATATGAATGAAAACATCTTGATTGCCTTACTGACGGTAGTGCTATTGTTTATTGGACTTTTTGTTGGTTATATCGAAATGGCATCAGGAATGCTGATTCATGAGCTTAGTATTCTGATTGTTATTTTGAACAGTATGCGGTTGATGAAACGAATTTCTCAAAATTGATGATAATCAATTTTTATTTACGGTGGCTAAACTACAATGAAAATAACAAAGGAGTGATAACCATGGAAAAAGTAATGATGAAACTTGATGGTTTAACTTGTCCATCATGCCTAACTAAGATTCAAAAAAGTGTTGAAACCATTGACGGGACCGATGACGTGAAGGTACTGTTCAATGCGGGAAAGGTTAAATTTACACTAGATTTGGCCAAAGCTTCACCCGATGATGTTCAAGCAAATATTGAAAAAATGGGATACACGGTTCAGGGAATTAAGGTAAAGGAGCTATCAGATGACTAGTGAAGAACAGTATCAACAGGAACTAAAACAGAGCGATATTGATCACCATACACCAACGGCAGGGGCGATGACGGGTCATATCATTGCTAACTTATTAATTCATTCACTAAAGATTAGTCAGGCAAAGCTGTTTACGAAAGGGAATGCGGCATTGTTTTTATCCCAATATGGCGATGATTGGATTGCGCATGAACAGGAAGCATTTAATCACCTGAATCAGCTGCTAGTTCAGAATGGTGAGAGTATCCCAACGACGACGGATCAGTTTCGTGAATTTACCATGCTAGAAGAAAGTGGTGCTGATAAGTATTTACCAGGGGATGACCAATTATTTGCCTTGGTAAAGGATTTTGACACGCAGATTCTCTTTATCACGAAGGCCATTGCTCTTGGCAATAAAGAAGAATGGCCCGAATTAGCAGTAGATTTAACGGAATTATTGTCATGGATCAAAAAGCAAATTGCTTTAACCCAGCGCTTCTTGGGGCATGATTTACGGACGGGGTTGTATACTGAAGAAGAAGATGATGACTTCTAACATTAAATGATGGAGGATATTCTAATGAAAGAAGAACTTTGTGTTCACCTGGTTCCGCTCTTTAATCAGTTAAGTTTAGAACGCCAGCGCCAAGTGGAACAGCTGGTTCATCACCAGCGTATTAAACGCGGAACAATTGTTGTGAGTCCAGACATGGATGACCGGTTAGTGATTGTAAAAAGTGGCCATGGTCGAATGTACCAACTAAGTGAAGATGGTGAAGAACGGGTGCAACGAATGCTGAAGACAGGTGATTATGTTGGTGAAACCTGGCTCCTGGGGGTTGCCAACCATAGTAGTTATGTAGAAATGACTACAGACAGTGATATCTGTATTCTTAATCGGCAAGACTTTATCCAGTTGATTCACCACCAAAGCGAAATTGCCTTAAAACTAATGGCAGGACAGGCAGAAATGATTGAAAGTCTTCGTCAGCAAACACGGCTAATGGGACTACCAAACATTGAAGAACGGGTAGTGACTTATCTGAAACAATTGATGGTTGATCAACAGAGTTCGAAAGTTAAGCTACCCTTGAAACTCAAGGACCTTTCTTCATACCTTGGGACAACCCCCGAAACATTATCGCGGACGCTTGCCCAATTGGAAGCGGATAGTAAACTCACGCGTCATTTGCGAACGATCCAAATTAGTCATTTATAACTGAAACTTGAAAGCTGATAACCATGTCAAACAGGCGAGGTTATCAGTTTTTTTATGAAAAATTAAAAAAGCAAGCCCCTTTGGACTATACTTTAAATAACTAAAAACAAAGTATAAAGGGGTCTTGCACAATAAAAAGTATAACTCAAATCCAACATGAACTCGATGGTCAAACGTTAATTTCTAACTTTTTTCGACTAATTGGTTCAATTAATTGACCTTTATGCGGAACATTTTGATCCTACTTATTCTGCGGAAGAACTTTCATTGTATCATCAAGGAGGGACAGTTGATCCCTTGGTGCGCAAATATTTAGAACTTTTAAAATCGTGTTGGACAGTAATTTTTAGAACTCCTTGCTGGTAGAATAGTATTCCCGGAATGTTAAAGGGGTTTATTGATAAGGTGATGAAAGAGGGAGCCGATCTCTCCCATACGGTAACCAGGACCGGAATTAAAGGGCTACTGACGAACGTCCAGCATTGCTATGTATTAACTACTTCAACTTCGCCAACTTGGTACTTGCGGTTTTTCTGTGGGAATGCTATTCAGCGGGTATTTGTTAATACGACCCTGAAACAACTTGGCTTTGAGCATCGGAAATGGCTTAACTTTGGCGGGATTTCCTGGTCATCCCCGCAACGCCGCCAAAGTTATTTGCAAAAAATCGCCCAATATCGGTTTAAGTAAAATGGTTACTACTATCAAAAATTTGCTAAAACTGTGGATTAATGTTCAGGGATCATAACTTGCTTGGACATTCTTACAACTGTAAACTATAAGTGATATTCCCTTCGCTTTCTTTTATAGACAGCGAATAAAATTCATTTCTCACACATTCAAAAATAAAGGAGCAATCATCATGGCGCAGTTATTTTATAGTCCTGATTTGACTGATCGGCTACCTCATAATACTGGTAAGATTAGCCAAAAACCTTTACGACGGTGGCAGCTTAGTCCGGTAAAGATTGATAATAAAACATACTACCTATATGTAGAAGAGGAAACTGGTTTGCCAGTCTTTACTGACAAATTAGGCGAGGGTAAGTTTGGTCAAGTTACCATTAACTTTCTAAATGAAATGCCCTTTTTGGTTGATCCGCAACGTACTTGGTTAATGCAAAATGTTTTTTCATTTAATCTATACCGGCCAATCCCATCTGCTGAAAACAAAAAGCTTAAAAATTATTTGCAGATAATTGCTAGCCACCAAGCAGAATTTAAGGAAACCCTTAACGATAATGATGATTTTTCATCAACTGAGGATTTCAATGATCTTGTCTACTTATTGTTAGCTCTATCTGGAAATAATCAGGAAGTATTAATGCAATTTTGCCAATTGGTTAATGAAGAACATCCGGTGAAGGTGAAAGCTCCACGACCGGGGGCCAAATATTGTACTATCAAGCCACAATTTAAAGATCCCCGTATTTGGGCGGATGACGAAGGAAAAGCCTCAGTAGATAATCCAGCAACAGTTCAAGCGATTAGCCAAAACAACCAGCAAATGATTGACCAGTTTATCGCCAGTGCTGATGGTCAGTTAATGGGGTATGATAAGACTGCTCGTCGTATCTTGGATCAATTTTTGAACCATTTCATGTTAAAAAATAAAATTTGCACGGTCACTACTAACCTAGCTGCGCCAAACATCTTTTTTGCCGGAACGTTAGATCAAATTGATGAGGATCTTCTTTCTGTTACGTTATCCAATTTTTATGTTTTTCTAAGTCACACAGGGATCGTGAGCCAATCAGCTGCTAGGGATGTTACAGACTATCTAGATACAAGCTACGATATTATCTATGGAGAACCGGAATTAGCTACACCAGAAGATGACTATCAAGATTCTCTTATTCAGCAGTTGCTTGACGAACTAGCTCCAGCACAAGCAGATATACCGGCGAATGTTAGCAACCGTCAATTGATTAATCCGCAAAACTATGGTCAAGCGTATGTAATTACTGCTAAATTAGCTGATTTTAAACCGCTAGCAAGCCGTACGTTCGTGATTAAGGGTAGTAGTACAATTGAGGAACTTGCTGAAACAGTGATTTTGATGTTTCATGGCGACTTGGCACACTTGTATGATGCAATTAATGAACAGACTGAGGAATTTTATACTCAGTCAGAGGATTTTGTGCCAGGAGGGATGACAAAAGTTAAGCTTGATCTAGCAACGGTCTCATTATTAAATGAAAAAGATAAATTAACTATTCATTATGACTATGGGGACGGCTGGGAGTTTAAACTTCATGTCCAAAAAATTCAACCAGTTACTAATGAGGAGCTACCACATGTTCAAAAAGCCCGTGGTTACGGTATTATTGAAGATATTGGTGGTGTCGGTGCTTTAGAGCAGTATTATGATGATTACCAAAAAGGGCAAGTTGATCCGGACCTTTTAGACTGGTTAGGTGGAGAAGCAATTGACCTTAACGCTGTGGACATCAACGAATTAAACCAGTTAATTAAATGATTCGTCTCACTGTTTTTGTAAGAGGTGTAAGGTAACGGATATACGGAAATCTTTGTCAGCCTTCAATGAGATAATAATGGCGATCATTGCATTGAAAACTCAACCTTAAATAGTTAAATTAACCACTTCACCATCTTTGAACGTGAACTTTATGTAACGTTGAAAGATGGTGATTCTTTCTATTTTGAACTAACTAGTCGAGTATTCTATGTTCTATTTCGATAGTCAAGTAGGCGTTTGTAGGGTAGCCGTGTACTTAACGTTTTATATAAAAGAAAAGTGTTAAGGGAGGCAACGAAATGACAGATCGACAAGCAAATGTGAAACTAAGAAGTTATCAAACATCTGATTGTATGGACATTCTTGCTTTGTTTCATCAAACAGTTCACCGAATCAATAAGGCAGATTATACGGAACAGCAGTTAAATGTCTGGGCAACTGGCAATGAAGATCCGATTAAATGGGATCGTTCACTGAGTTCTCATTATGCAATTGTGGCTATTGTTAATGATCAAATTGTGGGATTTGGTGATATTGATCAAACAGGATATTTGGATAGGCTATTTGTGCATTCCGATTTTCAACGCCAAGGAATTGCTACCGCTATTTGTAATGCTTTGGAGGAAAAAAGTAGTGCAGGTTTGATTACCACGTATGCATCATTAACGGCTGTTCCATTTTTTACTCACCGAGGATATGCAATCAAACAAAAGAATCTAGTTGTCAGAAGTGGGGTCAAACTTACTAATTTTTTGATGTGTAAAATACTATAATCAATAGTGTAATTGCTTGCCATATTCTTAATCAAGCTAGTCTAAACAAAAACAGCACTCATTTAAATTATCTGAGAGCTATAATTACGAAATTATATCTACATTTTAACTTTAATTACTTCCTCATCTCTGAACGTGAATTGTAGGTAGCGATTAAAGCTAATAATTTCTCAGAGTATTTACAAAACCACCATATGTGTTAGGCAATTTCACTACTTATTGCTCAATTTGAGTCAGGAGAGCAGTTTTGCCAGACCCGCGTAACCCCGTAATGAAAATTACTCGATTAGGATCATCGTAGGCAATCGCTTGGGCAACTGATGTGGGACTTTCAAAATCACTTTGATAGTTAGGAAGGATAATTTGAGGTGGGGTCCCAAAGCTTGGGTCAAATGGATTTTTTAGCTTATTAATCATTTTAGTTCACCTCATTTTTACATTCTTTTACATTTCGAAGCAATTTTTTGCTCCTAAATTGATCTTTCTGGATATAATTAAAGTAAAAACGAGGTAAGGGGAAATGAATAATATCTCTAAAAGTGACTGGCAATTATTCAACAAGTTGCTTCCAGAATGGCAAGAAAGATATATGAATCGACTTAACCAAGAATACAAAAGAATATTAAATGGTGATGGTTCGCCATCAAATAAATTTTGGAAGCTGGAAAAACAAATAAAAGCGGACCGAAAATCGCTCGGGATGCTTGTTGAAGTATCGAAAAGATCCATGTTTCAGATTTTATTGCAGTTAATATCAGAGAAAATAATTACAGATGAAGATTTAAATGGTTTTAGCGAAGAATTAAGAGACGAGATTAATGATGTTGTTAAACGATTTGACTAATCTAAAATTTCGAGAATCTTGATGGGTAATAACAGTAAATAGCTAAAATGAAGCTTACTTACCTAGAAATAGGTAAAGAACAGAGACTGATCTCCCCGCAATGGAATAAATTTTGATAAAAAGCCAAGTAATTACTAAATTCTTTAGAGAAGGTGGTTGTTGCTTGGCTTTTTAAATTATGAATATCCTATAACTAATCTTCTAAAAATTAATTAACCGCATTAATCTTTTGTAAATGCAGTATCTTGTCCGTATGCAGATTTTATATAATAAAAGCAGAAAATAATTGATACAAATAGAAAGTCCAGATATAAGGGAGGTTAGTTATGAACAGGAAACAACATCCGAAACCATTTTACCGCCGTCCATGGCTATGGATAGTAGTTGCCCTATTACTAGTTGGTGGGGGATGGTTTATTAGTAACCATAATCAGGCACAGAAAACTCAAAGGGATTCAGTCGTTAAAACAACCACAGAATCAGATAAGAAGAAAAAGTCGACAAAAGAATCTAAGAATAAAGGGAAAGATAGTTCTGCTACTAAATCTTCCAGTAATAGTAATAATCAATCAGCGAACTCGATAAGCGTGCAACAGTCTCAGCAACCGAATAATGAGAAGAGTTATCCAAATAATAATAGTCAGACAGCCCCTTCAACAATTCAGCAACCTAATAATGGAACGATAACCCCACCAAAGGAACCAGAGCCATGGGTTGATCCTGATAACTATGAACCAAATTCAATTATTGGTGATAGTTCTACAATGTATTGTTACTTGCCAGGACAATATCCTGATCCTGGAATTGCTCCTGAAAATGTGGTTTATTTCGATTCATTAGCTGATGCCCAGGCAGCTGGATACCGGACCCATCAATAAAACAAGAGTGCAATACAAATAAAGTTTATTAATAATCTAATTTTGCAGCAACAATTTAAGCTCACTTACTTTGAATTGCTGCCAGTTTTTCATTATCAATCGAAACCGGTAAAACAATTGAGAGCAGTTTTATTAAGATAATATCCATCACACCGATAAATATAATTGTCAATAAGGTAACGAAGATTTGAACAAGCAAAAGGTGCAAACCACCACCAAATAAAAGCCCATTAGGTACTAGATGACTGATCTGATGGCTAGCAAAAATACCAGTTACAATGCTTCCCCAGATACCACTAACCCCATGGCAACCGAATGCATCAACAACATCATCAATTGGCAGTTGTGGTTTGATCTTAGTAATAAAGTATTGGCTAACAATTGCACCGACTATTCCAATAATCATTGAACCACCTAGTGTAACGTAGCCTGCTCCAGGAGTGATTGCTACTAAACCGGTAATTGCACCGTTACAGACTCCAGCTAGGGTAACATGATTAAACTGATAACGATCCAATAACATCCATGTTACCATTGCACTTGAACATGAGATAGTAGTTGTTAACATGGCTTGCACGGCCGTATCATTAACGGCGAGGGCCGAACCAGCGTTAAAGCCGTACCAGCCAATCCATAAAAGGGCTGTTCCAATTAATACCCACGATAAATTATTGCGTTGAGAATGAACATCTTTCCGTCGACCAACCCAGGCTGAAAGGATTAAGGCCGTTATCCCCGCATTTACATGAACAACTAATCCACCAGCAAAGTCAACTGCCCCTAATCTTGCTAATAGTCCATGTGGTGCCCAAACCATATGGACAAGGGGGTAGTAAACAAAGATAGACCAGCAAATGGTAAACATTACTAAAAAATTAAAGCGTCCGTGGCCGACGACCGATCCACAAAAGATTGCCGGGGTAATAATTGCAAACATCATCATAAACATTGCATAATCGCCAATTGGAATACCGGTTTTAGTGATAGCATCGATTGGCACATGAATCATTAATATATTATTTAAATTTCCGACTATTCCCCAATGGTTACCGGAAAATGAAAGAGAATAGCCTACTGTAATCCAGAGAATCACGGCTAAGCCACACATCATAAAAACAGTTAGCAACATGTTATTAGCGTGGCGCCGATTGACTAGACCACCATAGAAAAAAGCCAGTCCTGGTGTCATCAATAACACGAGAATACTGGCGGTCATGATAAATAATGTATTAACTTTTAACATGTAGACCACCTCCTAATAATTAAAGGCTAATCTATCATTCTTGAATGGATCATACAATAGGTTAGACAAAATACTGTTAAATCATTAGTTGAATTCGTTTTCATGATGAAAGAGGATAAGTATTAATTGAGTTTTGATTAATATTTTTATACGACGAAACAAAACGTTTGTACTCTTTTCACTACTTAAGTTACACTTGATTCAATAATGTAAGAATCTGGAGGGATGAACATGAAAAAGTATGATGATATTCTGATCGGATCAGGGCCAGCTGCCTATAAAATGGCTAATCTTTTAGCTAAAACCAACCGTAAAGTATTAGTAGTCGAGGGTTTTGAATATGGGGGAACTTGCCCTAACTATGGATGCGAACCAAAAATTTTTCTAGAAGGAGCAGCCCGGACTGTCCTCCAATCTCAGCAACTTCTTGGTCGAGGCATTAGTCAACCAGCAAAATTAGATTGGGAAGCATTAATGCAGACTAAGCTTAAGCGGTTTGATCCATGGCCAGGTGAAACTCGCGATATTATTAAGAAAAATCATGATATTGAAGACGGCTACGCAAGTTTCGTTGATAACCATACTATTACTGTAAACGGTCACCAATACCGGGCTGATCATATTATCATTGCGACGGGGCAAACACCAAATATTCTGGATATTTCTGGTAAAGAATATCTTCATACTAGTTATGACCTCCTATCGTTAAAAGAACTTCCACAACAGATTACGATAATCGGTGCTGGCTTTGTGGGCTTAGAGTTAGCAACCCTTGTAGCAGCTGCTGGCGCTGAGGTAACAATCGTTGTTCATTCTGACCGTGTCCTTCGTGAATTTACAAAGGCGGAAGATGAAGCACTAGTTAATGCGATGAAGCAACGGGGAATAAAATTTAGCTTTAATACTGATACCCAAAAAGTAAGTCAAGGAAAAGATGGCTTGCTCGTTACGACCGATCATGACGAAATACAGACTGACTATGTACTTGATGCAACTGGTCGTCATCCAAATATCGAAAAATTAGCGCTTGAAAATACCGATATTGAATATGATCGTCATGGTATTAATGTCGACGGTCACTTAATGACAACGGTTGACGGGGTGTACGCAGTTGGGGATGTTGTTAATCGGAAACAACCTAAATTAACACCGGTCGCTGAATTTGAGGGTCAATATCTTTTTGACTATTTAACAGGTAAAA
>OKSH01002508.1_pt1 | contig 13489 bp, 9 predicted proteins | sample 1601231 | NCBI WGS metagenome assembly OKSH01 (sample SAMEA3541596, study PRJEB24748) | human gut metagenome | biome: human gut; feature: human-associated habitat; material: faeces | place: China | collected 2012 | reverse complement strand
TCGCAACATTGCGCGCCACTTCCGGTGAGGTAAACAGGCTGTCCTGGTAACCGTTTTTCAGCTTCGACAATACCTTCCACTGCTGGTCAGATTTGATTTCTCCCCAGGCCACCTGATCCATCGGAAAACCTTCGTAGTATTGCAAAGTAAACGCATCTACCAGCGAGTTGCCGACTTTCAGCGGCCCGGAAACACCTGGTTCTTGTTGATACTTCGCGCTAAAGGTATTTTTGCCATCCACCAGCGAACACTGTTGTTTCTCTTTACAGGCAGGGGAATCTTTATAGTTAACGATTTTTTCCAGTAGCTGGTAGCTGTCGGTAAGCTGGAGTTTGCTGAGCTCTTTCTCCATTGCCGCCACCGCCTGTTCACTGAATGCGGCGGAATCATCGGTGATCACCGGGTTAAAGGTTGGGTCCATAGTGCCCATTTTTTCCTGGTGATGCACAGGAATATCACACCCCGGGAATGCGCCGGTAATAAAGAACTGTGCGGTCGCAACGGTACGTTGCAGACTATTGGCATAGGCATAAACGGTGTACGGCGGCGGGCATTCCCCCGATTTCACCATCCCCTGCTCTGCCAGCCATTCACGCATGTAATGGCCCATATACACTTCGAGCACGCCACCTTTGGTGGTGAGTTGCCCACCGGGGACGTCCCATTCTGGCCATTTATTCGGCGTCGACTGCTCCAGCACACTGCCATTGTTCGCCAGCGGCGCACGTAAGTTATGGCGGCTCATCATGAGCACTTGCTGTAGCTGATAGCCTTCCGGTACGGTTTGTGCCTGAGCGTTTGAAGCGAGTAAAACTATCCCTGCCACAGCTGCGGCGATTAGCGTTTTGTTCATTCCTGGCACCTCTTTTGTTATCAATCACTAAAGAGTGTGACAGAAATATGACATTTTTCCGGGAACAGGTTCGCAAAATGGCTTGTTGAACGCCTGTTTTTCTATATACATCTTCAAAAACAGGCAAGGTTTGACGCAAACTATGCCTGATTAGCCCCTGCCTCGCGTACGCCGCTGATAATTGCACCTGTGGCTAAACAGAATATCTGCGGCGTTACCAATACAGAGACAATATTTACCAATAAAAAAGTGTGAGACTAATAACAATGGTTTTTAGCATATGCCTTTGCCATTAAATTGCATAACGATTTAAATAGTCGAGTTGCGCATTCATTTCCTTATTGTTTAACTTGTAAGCCTGAGCAAAAAGTTCAGGAGGGAGGTAAACGTCATAATGATTGCCAGTGTTCATTAAATAACCATACTCAAGATCTTCATCTGTTGAAAAGGATTCATTCCCCAAGGAGATTGATGCCACATTACTATTAACAATAAATAATGAGCAAATGCTATCTGAAAGAACAGCAAGAAAATTCTTCACCGCTTTAATCCTATCCGACGTGTCGGTATCTAAAGCAAGCAAGTTCTTGTTATCATTAAATATAAACTCGGGTAAATGCAGGATACATTTTTCGTTATTCAAGCAACTATCAATGAATTGTTTTTTAAAAAACAGAAAGCTCCATGACATAAGACTACTCTGCCCCTGAATTTGGTTGTCAGATTGTAGATCAACGCCAAATAACGTCTTTACATCTTCCCTGAGATTATAGAATGCCGTATCAACAAGAGCCTCGATCGTTTTTTTATCAACCATTTTAATGAATTCGTTGTAAACTTCCTTTTGCATCTTATAACTGACCAGCGCCCATGAATAATCATGTTGTTTTAAAACCAGTATAGCTCTTAACAGACAATATCCATCGCCATCTACAGGAGCATATTTTAATCCTAATGCCTGGTTAGTTTCACGCTGAATAAAAGATATACCAGACAAATCAATGTCAGAATCCAAATCAGATATTCCCGGCGTATTTATCCGCTCTGGCTAAACACTTATATTTTCATCATCAAAACAATACTCAGAAAAAACATCATCACACGCATTAATGTTTTCAATATATTCCATAAAGCCATACCAATAATAACCTTTAAAATCTGTGATAGACTCTGAAGCTCTGCCCGGCAAGGACACTCTAACAATATCAATATCTCGAACATATTGTATAGTATATGTAATACCTCCTGAAACCCCTGAATAAATTTGTGTATCATTAGTACGCAATGTTCTCATAAATAATGATAGATCATTATCATTCTGCATTTCCTCAAATTCTTTTTCTAGTGATTCACATTCCAGACATGGAGTATCCTCTTCATTTACTTTACGTCTGAGTTCATTGTATAACCGCATAAAACACACCAGTGTGTTTTCAAAAAGCGTGATTGAATATGTTTGATTTTTTTCGTACTCATTTTTTATATCGTTCCAGGCCTGTTTCAAATAATTATTTGCAGTGCAACTAATTCCATGTATATTACTACCCATATATAGCGTCTATAAAATTTAATAAATAATGACGCCCTAGTTAAACTTAAAGTGCCTGGTTCAACTATCAAAAATCGCTCACCCTTTTTCACCTGTTTAAAATATGTTCAGCAACCCATCTTGATGGCGACCTCCTCTCCGCGATGATTTCAATAACATATTCTGTGTTGGCATATGAAATTTTGAGGATTACCCTACACTTATAGGAGTTACCTTACAGGGGTTCCTTCAATTTGTGTTGATTTACGCGAGATAACGCTATGGAATTAAAGGATTATTACGCCATCATGGGCGTGAAACCGACGGACGATCTCAAGACAATCAAGACCGCCTATCGTCGACTGGCCCGTAAATACCATCCTGATGTCAGCAAAGAACCGGATGCCGAAGCCCGCTTCAAAGAGGTCGCTGAAGCCTGGGAAGTGTTAAGTGATGAACAACGTCGCGCTGAGTATGATCAGATGTGGCAACATCGCAACGATCCGCAATTTAACCGTCAGTTCCATCATGGCGACGGTCAGAGTTTTAATGCCGAAGATTTTGACGATATCTTCTCGTCAATTTTCGGTCAGCATGCCCGCCAGAGCCGTCAACGCCCCGCCACACGCGGCCACGATATTGAAATCGAAGTGGCGGTATTCCTCGAAGAAACGCTGACTGAGCATAAGCGTACCATCAGCTATAACCTGCCGGTTTATAACGCCTTTGGCATGATCGAACAGGAAATCCCGAAAACGCTGAATGTGAAGATCCCGGCGGGCGTCGGCAATGGTCAACGCATCCGTCTGAAAGGCCAGGGGACGCCGGGCGAAAACGGTGGTCCAAATGGCGATTTGTGGCTGGTGATTCATATTGCGCCACATCCGCTGTTCGATATTGTCGGCCAGGATCTGGAAATTGTGGTGCCGGTTAGCCCGTGGGAAGCGGCGCTGGGTGCTAAAGTCACCGTTCCAACACTGAAAGAAAGCATTTTGCTGACTATCCCGCCAGGCAGCCAGGCCGGGCAACGATTGCGCGTTAAAGGCAAAGGTCTGGTGAGCAAAAAACAGACCGGCGATCTGTATGCGGTACTGAAAATCGTGATGCCGCCGAAACCGGATGAAAACACTGCCGCGCTGTGGCAGCAACTGGCAGACGCCCAGTCGTCTTTTGATCCACGTAAAGATTGGGGGAAAGCATAATGGCTAATGTTACGGTGACTTTTACTATTACCGAATTTTGCCTGCATACCGGCATCTCTGAAGAGGAGTTGAATGAAATTGTCGGTTTGGGGGTGGTTGAACCGCGTGAGATCCAGGAAACAACCTGGGTATTTGACGACCATGCCGCCATCGTGGTGCAACGCGCAGTACGCCTGCGTCATGAACTGGCTCTGGACTGGCCTGGGATCGCGGTGGCGCTGACGTTAATGGATGATATTGCGCACCTGAAGCAGGAAAACCGCCTGCTGCGCCAGCGACTTTCCCGGTTTGTAGCTCATCCGTGATGTGTGTTTGCCGGATGTGATGACGCATCCGGCAACTGCCCCATAATGCCTGATGCGACGCTAAACGCGTCTTTTCAGGCGCACAAACGACGTTATCTGTTTTGGTGGTCGCTCTCCACTAACACCAGCAATAACTGGCTTAGTGCCGCGTAAAAACCAAAGCTGTCATACTGACGACAACGCGCAACAAACTCTGGTAACCATTGCCACAGCGCCGTCAGTGTTTTTTGCCGCAAACTGTCGATTCTTCGCGCAGGAACGGTCCCCTCTCCCAGCGAAAAATGCAGATGGCTGAGCAATTCGAGATAGATCGCCAGATGATCTGCCGGTTCGTTGAAATTGCCGCTGGTTTCCATCCCTGCCTCAACTAACAAGCGTTTAATCTCTTGCTCGTCCTGTTTGTAGGCCGATGCATACGGCAGCGCCGCTTGTTTGTCGGTCATCAGAAACAGGCCGCAAAAGTCAGCGGCCAGTTCCAGACGGGCATCGTCACGTACTGTCAGCGTGGCAATACAGTTTTCCAGCTCATTCACCGCCGCAGCCAGCGGCGGTTCGCTTTTCAGCAACGAAAACCATTCAGCCATCTGCGCACTGGCGATTTGCGTCAGTTGTTCATCGTCCAGCTCACGGGAGAACAACTGCGCTAGCCAGGCGTAAACACAGGCAATCTGTTGTGCTGTCAGCGTGGTCATGATTTCACCTGCGACGCGGGAACATATTCGCACTGCGCCACCATCTCCACGGGGCCGTTAAACGCCGTCACCTGCTCCACTGTTCCGTTGTACTTCTCAATTTCCACCAGCGTAGTGTGCGCACTGGTCGCCTGCGCCAGCTGCGATGTACCGATGTCGATGGTCAACACGTTGGGGTTACCGTATTTGCACAGCGCACCAGGCTCGCCGCCTTTATCTGGATCGTACCATGCCCCTTCGTGAATTCGTGCCACGCCGGGTGCATAGCGGTCAGAAACCACTGCCCCTGCCAACACCTGACCGCGAGCGTTAAAGACGCGTACCACATCACCGTTACGAATACCGCGCGCGCTGGCATCCTGCGGGTTAATGAATACTGGCTCTTTACCCGCTACCGTATATTGCTGACGCAGCGTTTCCGACTCACATAACTGCGAGTGAAGTCGGAAATCCGGATGCACAGATTGCAGATGCAACGGATACTTTTGCGAGCCAGGCCCACCGTGGGAGCGTTCGATTTTCTCAAACCACATCGGATGCCCCTGACAATCGTCGTAGTTCATATCGGCGATAGTTTTCGAGTAGATCTCAATCAGGCCACTCGGCGTGCCCAGCGGTTCGAGATCCGGATCTTCGCGGAATGCCTGGTGGCGAACAAACATCTGCGGATGGTCAAACTCGACGTACTCTTTGTTATTCCAGAAGTCATCAAACGCTGGCAGATGAACGCCGCGTCCTTTGCCTTGCTGTACACCTTCCTGCCAGATGCGTTTCAGCCAGCCCATTTCGTCCAGCCCTTCGGTAAAGGCTTCTTCGCGATTAAAGCGACGGCACAGCTCGCGGAAAATATCGAAGTCGTTGCGCGCCTCGAACTGCGGCGGCACCACCTGTTTCATGGCGATAATGCCACGGTTGGAGTGATTGCCGTACTGGTCGAGATCGTTACGCTCAAACTGCGTGGTCGCAGGCAGTACGATATCGGCAAAGCGGCAGGTTGAGGTCCACTGGTTATCTATGGCGATAACCGTTTCCAGCTTGCGCCAGCCTTCAATAATGCGGTTGATCTGCTGATGGCGATGGAATGGGTTAGTTCCGGCAAAAATACACATTTTCAGCGGCGGCAGTTTTACCGATTTACCGTTCCAGTTGATCACTTTCCCCGGTTCGAGGATCGCATCGATAAAACGGGCAATCGGAATAGTGCTGCTGTAGCCTTTGTAGTCACTGTTGTCGTGAACAGGCGGAATCGACGTAGAGCCGGAGAAACCACTCAGAATAACGCCTTTACGCCCCGGCGTGCCTGCGCCGTTGTAGTGCCAGCCAAAACCAAAACCACCACCTGGCAGGCCAATTTGCCCCAGCATCGCCGCCAGAACCACAATCATCCACGCCCACTGTTCACCGTGCTGCATACGCTGCACGCACCAGCCAGCAATAATTTGCGTTCTGTTCGCCGCCATCTGCCGCGCCAGCCCACGAATGGTTTCGGCATCAATGCCGGTCAGTTTTTCAGCCCATGCGGCATCTTTCGGCTGACCGTCTTTCTCACCCAGCAGATACGGCAGGAACTGCTCAAAACCCACACAGTAGTTAGCAAGGAAGTTTTTGTCGTACAGGTTTTCACTGTACAGCGTATGTGCCAGCGCCAGTTGCAGCGGCACGTCAGTTTGCGGGTTAACCGCAATGTGCTTCACATGCTCGCGCCCCAGATACTCATGGGTGGATGTGACAACCGGATCGATGCTGATGACCTCAATTTCACCGGCGGCGACTTTCGCTTTTAGCTGCGCGTAATATTCATAAACATCGTGATCCGGGCACCACCAGTTCGCTTGCTGGTTTTTCAGCAAATCGGAGCCCCACAGCACAATGGTTTTGCTGTTCTGCAATACCAGCGGCCAGGAGGTTTGCTGTTCATACACTTCCATCGAACCGACTACGCGCGGCAGGATCACCTGCGCAGCACCGGTAGAGTAATCTCCGCCCGTACCAACGCTATTACCATGCAAGGCAATAGCTTTCGCCAGCATCCCCGAAGCGTTATGGAACATCCCCGTCGATTGCCAACCACTGGCGGTCAGCAAGGCACTCGGCCCGTGAGTTTTCTGCACGCGTTCCAGTTCTTCATAGAACATGTCGAGGGCTTCATCCCAGCTCACGCGCACAAAACGGTTATCACCGCGCTGGGAGGTATCGCTGAGATGGCGCTTACGCAGCCAGTCCACGCGTACCATCGGATAACGAATACGCGCCGCGTTGTGTACGTGATCCGGCAATCCGGCAATCATTTTCGACGGATATTTATCCAGTTCGAACGGTTTTGCCGCCACAAAGCGACCATCCTTCACCGTCGCGCGGATAGCCCCCCAGTGCGACCCGGTAAGAATGCCCTCTTTCGAGATGACAGCGTCAGTCGCCGCTTGCGCCGCAGTCGCACGTCGCGGCGTTAACAATGACGGCCCCAGCATCCCGGCGACGGTTAAGCCGCCGAGTTGTGCCAGAAAACGCCGACGTGATGCCTGAAAGAGATCGTTATTGTTCATTATTTTTCTTCCTTCTTATCGCCGTGAGCCTTACCTGCGGTGTCAGACGCATTCATTTGCAGATATTTCAACAAGGTGCGTTCTTCACGTTTATCGAGACTGGTAAAGCCAATCATGCCGTTGAGCGTGCCGATCCAACCGTTAGCGTCAAAGTGGGCGATTTCCGGTGCGCCGTGGCACTGGTTACAGGTGCCGTTGTACAACGAATCCGCATAAGCCCAGATCGGTTTGATATCGTTCACCATGTCGCCTTTCTTCATCCACGCAGTGGCCTGCAACTTGCTCCACTCGGTATTGGTGTCGGCAACGGTGGTTTTCTCCAGCGTTTTTACCTGCTGCTGCACATCACCACGAATCGAGGCAACAAAGATGCGTTTACCTGGGAATTGGGTGAGTACACGCTGACGTCCGGCGCTTTCCGTCCAGCCGGTAATTTCAATTTGCAGCCAGTCGCCGTCACGTTTAAGGACTTTCACTTCCGAAGCAGGCAGCAGAGAACCAGAGGCTTCTTTATCGCCTTTCGCCGCATAAATTGGCTTAATATCAATAGAGTACAGCGTGTCACCACTGTCATTAGCACTGGCGCGCAGCTCATCGAACTGCTTACGGAAGCCGCTACTCATATCCGGTAACTGGTGGGCAATACCTTTATGACAGTCGATGCAGGATTGATTATCTTTCGCTGCCACCTTCATCTGACGTGCCGCTTCAGGATGCTGCTTCGCATGATCCATCGCATCGTAGTTATGGCAGGAGCGGCAGGTTGCCGAGTTGTTTTCTTTCATTCGCGCCCATTCACGCTCGGCAAGTTCCGCGCGTTTGGCTTCGAATTTTTCAGGTGTATCAATGGAGTGAGCAATAAAGGTCTGGTAGATATCATTGCTCGCTTCCAGTTTGCGCTTCACCATGCCTGGAATATCCGGCGGGATATGACAGTCATGGCATTCAGCTCGCACGCCGGAGGCGTTCTGGAAATGCACCGACTGTTTATATTCTTCATACACCGGTTGCATACTGTGGCAACTGACACAAAATTCGGTTGTGCTGGTGACTTTGATCCCAACGTGTGGCAATACAATCAGCGCAATGCCAATCACAATCCCAATTGCGACCAGCGCCAGTACCGACCAACGAGCACTGGGTCGGCGTAGCGCGTTCCAGAGTTTCCGCATAATAGCCCCTGTAAAATTATGGTTTAGTGAAGCGATCTTAATGAGCAAATATGAACAGCGGCACTGGTCAGGATGAACGGCTTACGGCAGAATATGAACAGATATGAACAGAATGAGTAAAACCCTCTGATGCCACATCACATTGTTATTGTTGAAGATGAGCCGGTTACCCAGGCGCGATTACAATCTTACTTCACTCAGGAGGGGTATACCGTTTCCGTTACAGCGAGCGGTGCCGGGCTGCGGGAAATTATGCAGAATCAGCCGGTAGATTTAATTCTGCTGGATATCAACTTACCCGATGAAAATGGCCTGATGTTAACCCGCGCCCTGCGAGAACGCTCAACGGTGGGGATTATTCTGGTTACCGGACGCAGCGATCGGATTGACCGTATTGTTGGGCTGGAAATGGGCGCAGACGATTACGTCACCAAACCGCTGGAACTGCGCGAACTGGTAGTACGGGTGAAAAATCTGCTCTGGCGAATCGACCTCGCGCGACAAGCTCAACCGCACACTCAGGACAACTGCTATCGCTTTGCCGGTTATTGCCTGAATGTGTCGCGCCATACGCTGGAGCGGGATGGCGAGCCGATTAAACTGACCCGCGCAGAGTATGAAATGTTGGTGGCATTTGTGACGAATCCGGGCGAAATTCTCAGCCGTGAACGTCTGCTACGTATGCTTTCTGCGCGTCGGGTGGAAAACCCTGACCTGCGCACCGTCGATGTGTTAATTCGTCGTTTACGTCATAAACTCAGCGCGGATTTACTGGTGACGCAACATGGTGAAGGTTATTTCTTAGCCGCTGATGTGTGCTGATAAAAATAGACCGGACGAAATCCCCCTGGTGACAGCGAGCGGCGAATATGTTCACGGTCGGCATTTTTCGGCGTCAGAACTAAAATCGGTGGGCTGACATTATCAGACACCGATTGCCCCTGTAATTGCCTGATGGCCTGCTCAACCGCCAGTTCCCCCTGCCAGACCATTTGATCGCTGGCAGCCATAATCACTCTTCCCCGCTTCAGCCCGCGATACACCTGATGTGAAAGATAAAACGACACCACGGTAAGCGGCGTTTTCAGGTTACGCCCTTCACCCATTGCCGCCTCTGCCGCAATGGCCGTTCCGGCAACGACGTCGATTTCTGGGTGGCGTTCCAGCATCTCCTGCAACAGGTTACGCTGGATTTCAATATCGTTATCACCAAGCGCAATATCAACAATACGCACCGGGCTTCCGGCAATGGCTGCGCGAAAACCCTCGACCATCTCTTTACTGCCCCCGGCATTATCGGGTCCGGGCATCAACAGCACGTTCAGTAGTTTACCGTGCGCCCATTGCACCAAATATCGCCCAGGTTGATAGCCCATCTGAAACCAGGGTACACCAACGCGGCTTTTCACCTGGGGAGCATCAATAGCATTTACCAGTTCGATCACCGGCAGACTTGCTACCTGCTTTTGCAGATCGGGAAATGAGGTCGTGCTACTACCGAGTAAAATGGCCTCTGCGCCCCACTGTTTACACTGGTCGATTTGTGCTTGCTGGGTAGCCAACTGGCTGTAGCCGCCTGCCTCCAGCACTTTTAAATCCACACCATAACGGCGAGCTGCCTCCTGCATACCATAGTTCAACGATAACCAGTATGAATCTTTCAGGCTGGGATAAAGCGCGCACAGTTTCCATGCGCGTTTGGCTTTAAGCGGCATAGAGGCTTGCACCGTGTAATGCTGCGCATCATGCCAGCGCAACAGGTTATCAGCCGAAAATGCCGATAACATGAAAAGGGAAAGAAGTAAAAATAGCAGTACGCGCATGATAGCCTCATCAATAATAAGGCTTTATGCTAGATGCATTCTGCTTTGCGACTCAACCTTTTTCACCTTAAGTGCACCGACCGTGAATTTAACCCTGACCCGAAGACTCTGGATGGGCTTTGCCCTGATGGCGCTGTTAACCCTGACCAGTACCCTGGTGGGATGGTACAACCTGCGCTTTATCAGCCAGGTGGAAAAAGACAACACTCAGGCATTGATTCCTACCATGAATATGGCGCGCCAGTTGAGCGAAGCCAGCGCCTGGGAACTTTTCGCCGCGCAGAACCTGACCAGTGCCGATAACGAAAAGATGTGGCAGGCGCAGGGGCGAATGCTCACCGCACAAAGCCTGAAGATTAATGCGTTGCTGCAAGCGTTACGGGAACAAGGTTTTGATACCACCGCTATTGAACAACAGGAGCAGGAGATCTCCCGTTCATTACGTCAGCAAGGGGAACTGGTGGGGCGGCGTCTGCAACTACGCCAGCAACAACGGCAACTCAGTCAGCAGATAGTCGCTGCCGCCGATGAGATCGCACGCCTGGCGCAAGGTCAGGCGAATAATGCGACAACTTCCGCTGGAGCGACCCAGGCCGGGATTTACGATTTGATCGAACAACATCAGCGTCAGGCTGCTGAAAGTGCACTCGATCGGCTGATTGATATCGATCTTGAGTATGTTAACCAGATGAATGAACTGCGCCTTAGCGCTCTGCGGGTGCAGCAAATGGTGATGAATCTGGGGCTGGAGCAGATCCAGAAAAATGCACCAACGCTGGAAAAGCAGCTCAATAATGCGGTGAAAATTCTGCAACGTCGGCAAATACGCATTGAAGATCCGGGAGTTCGTGCGCAGGTCGCAACAACGTTAACTACCGTTAGCCAATATAGCGATCTACTGGCGCTGTATCAGCAGGACAGTGAAATCAGCACTCACCTGCAAACTCTCGCCCAAAATAACATCGCCCAGTTCGCGCAGTTTAGTAGCGAAGTCAGTCAGCTGGTCGATACCATTGAGCTGCGTAATCAGCACGGACTGGCGCATCTGGAAAAAGCGAGTGCACGCGGGCAATACAGCCTGTTATTGCTGGGAATAGTTTCTCTTTGCGCACTGATTCTGATCCTCTGGCGCGTGGTTTATCGCTCAGTCACGCGTCCACTTGCCGAACAAACGCAGGCGCTGCAACGGCTGCTGGACGGTGATATTGACTCCCCTTTCCCGGAAACCGCTGGCGTACGGGAGCTGGGTACCATCGGGCGGCTGATGGATGTGTTTCGCAGCAATGTTCATGCACTGAATCGCCACCGCGAACAGCTGGCGGCGCAGGTCAAAGCGCGTACAGCTGAATTGCAGGAACTGGTGATAGAACACCGACAGGCACGGGCGGAAGCAGAAAAAGCCAGCCAGGCAAAATCGGCGTTTCTGGCGGCGATGAGCCATGAGATCCGCACACCGCTGTACGGTATTCTCGGCACTGCTCAACTGCTGGCAGATAACCCCGCACTTAACGCCCAGCGTGATGATTTGCGGGCAATTACTGACTCTGGTGAATCGTTGCTGACCATCCTCAACGATATTCTCGATTATTCCGCTATCGAAGCAGGTGGCAAGAATGTTTCGGTCAGCGATGAGCCCTTTGAACCGCGCCCGCTGCTGGAAAGTACCCTGCAATTAATGAGCGGACGGGTGAAAGGTCGCCCGATTCGCCTGGCAACGGCAATTGCCGATGATATGCCGTGCGCGTTAATGGGCGATCCACGACGTATTCGTCAGGTTATAACCAACCTGTTGAGCAACGCCCTGCGTTTTACTGACGAAGGGTACATTATCCTGCGTAGTCGCACTGATGGCGAGCAATGGCTGGTCGAAGTGGAAGACAGCGGCTGCGGTATTGATCCCGCGAAACTGGCAGAAATCTTCCAGCCATTTGTGCAGGTAAGCGGCAAACGCGGCGGCACCGGGCTGGGACTGACTATCAGTAGCCGTCTGGCCCAGGCGATGGGCGGCGAACTGAGCGCCACCAGCACGCCGGAGGTTGGAAGCTGTTTTTGTTTACGCTTGCCGTTACGTGTTGCCACGGCACCCGTGCCAAAAACAGTCAATCAGGCGGTGCGTCTTGACGGTTTACGTTTGCTGTTAATTGAAGATAACCCGCTAACCCAGCGAATTACCATTGAGATGCTGAAAACCAGTGGTGCGCAGATTGTTGCTGTTGGCAATGCCGCGCAGGCTTTAGAGACACTGCAAAATAGCGAACCGTTTGCTGCCGCACTGGTGGATTTTGATCTGCCGGATATCGACGGCATTACGCTTGCCCGACAACTGGCACAGCAATATCCGTCGCTGGTTTTGATTGGCTTTAGCGCCCATGTCATTGACGAAACGCTGCGCCAGCGTACCAGTTCATTATTCCGCGGGATTATCCCTAAACCGGTGCCGCGTGAAGTGCTCGGTCAGTTACTGGCGCACTATCTCCAACTGCAAGTCAATAATGATCAATCGCTGGATGTATCGCAACTCAATGAAGATGCTCAGTTAATGGGGACGGAGAAGATCCACGAATGGCTGGTATTATTTACACAACATGCCCTGCCGCTTCTCGATGAAATCGACATTGCCCGCGCCAGTCAGGATAGCGAGAAAATAAAGCGTGCCGCGCATCAGCTAAAAAGCAGTTGCTCGAGTCTGGGAATGCGTATCGCCAGCCAGCTATGCGCACAACTGGAGCAGCAGCCATTATCTGCCCCCCTTCCACACGAAGAAATTACACGCAGTGTTGCCGCTCTGGAAGCATGGTTGCATAAGAAAGACCTGAACGCGATTTGAATCAATATCAGCCAGTTAAGAACAACTAGAATAGTGGCATTTGGTATACAACTTAACGGACTGGCAAAATCATGGCAGAGAATAAAAGAACCCGCTGGCAGCGGCGGCCAGGCACGACGGGCGGCAAATTACCGTGGAATGACTGGCGTAATGCCACGACCTGGCGTAAAGCGACGCAATTATTACTGTTGGCAATGAATATTTATATTGCCATCACGTTCTGGTATTGGGTGCGCTATTACGAAACGGCAAGTAGCACGACATTTGTCGCCAGACCGGGAGGTATCGAAGGCTGGCTACCGATTGCCGGGCTGATGAATCTGAAATATAGCCTTGTAACAGGTCAGTTACCGTCCGTCCACGCCGCCGCGATGCTGTTATTGGTCGCTTTTATCGTCATCAGTCTATTACTCAAAAAGGCCTTTTGCTCATGGTTATGCCCGGTTGGTACGCTTTCTGAATTAATCGGCGATCTCGGTAACAAACTGTTTGGTCGGCAATGTGTCCTTCCCCGCTGGCTGGATATTCCTCTGCGCGGCGTGAA
>OKSH01002502.1_pt1 | contig 13520 bp, 15 predicted proteins | sample 1601231 | NCBI WGS metagenome assembly OKSH01 (sample SAMEA3541596, study PRJEB24748) | human gut metagenome | biome: human gut; feature: human-associated habitat; material: faeces | place: China | collected 2012 | reverse complement strand
TCGCAGGAAGTCGGGGGCCACATCGTTTGCACGGTCCTTGTTAGTCCAGCGGATGCGCCGGATATCGATGCAGATCCAAACCTAGTCGTTGTAGAGCATCAATGAATAAAGATGTCGCTCATAAGCTATCAAGAGAATCCAGAACCTTTTTGAATTCATATGCTCGACACGCAATGTATCCAGCGTCGTTTATAATGATTCATTGTGCCTTAATGGCGCATCGGGCTATAGCGCAGTTTGGTAGCGCGCCTGCTTTGGGAGCAGGATGTTCCCAAAGCGTTGCGCTTGCGACACCCGATAAGCCCTACTCCCGCTTGGGTTTTAGGACTTCAACTAAAACTGAAAAATGACCGCCAGTAACACTCAGTAACAATGACCGCAGACCTCCGATTTTCTCGGCCTATCTGAGTGTCAAAAATGAGTCATCTGGAGGCACAGACCGTCTTGAGGTATGTGTAGACTAAAAAAGTTATGCCAAGTGACATAATTACCGGGCCGTAGCGCAGTTTGGTAGCGCGCTTGCTTTGGGAGCAAGATGTCGCGGGTTCAAATCCCGCCGGCCCGACCACGAAAGCCCTACTCCCGCTTGGGAATTAAGGCTTTTTCTTTTGCTTGAAAGGCCGTTTCGGAGGCTGAAAAAGTTTTACTGGGTTTTACTGAGTCTACCGACGCAAATCTTTCCACCTTATACTTGTTAAACAAGTGATTCATGCGCTTTCGACGTCGAAGCGTAAGGATTTAAGGAGTCGATATGGAAGACGAGCCACTGTACCGCCTGATAATGCCTGACGGGATGCATTTGGCCAATCCTCAAGACGATCCCAGCGTCTATCTGGGAGCCTTCTTCGATGATGAAAACCATTTGAAAGGACAAGCACGTTGGGAACCCGTCTTCGACAATACCGACGACGGAGACGGCGCAGAAATCGGCAACGATGACGGAGACACACCTGCAGCGGCTATGGCTGCCGCCGCAATTGCGATTGCCGCAATAGTCGGAACCGCATACTATCTAGCGAACAATGAGACATTCAGAAGCTGGTGGGATAAAACCGTCGTTCATTGGTGGGAGGATTCAGTTAAACCTACGATGGGTAAACTTTGGAACAAAGTGACTCGTCGTTCAAAAAAGAATGATGTCGAAACGCCTCAGCCGATTGCATTACTGACTTCCGCTCCTGAAACGACAAACGCATTCTCCAAGGAAGTCGATGACGCGATTGAAGCATGCCAGTTGCACATGGACAGCGAGGAGGCACAAAATCGTTTGCTTATCATCATGTACAAGGCAATGGATCTCGCAAAGGATATTCGTGAACTTTCCTCGGCCAACATTCAAGAATCCGCTTTCGATGAAAAGACGAAACTGGAGTTGCGTCAGACCATGGAAAAGCTGACAACGCAGAACGTGACAGATCTTATCAACAAGGCCTTGGAACGGAACATTCCGCTTCTTGAGAAGCAGGAGAAATTCGACGCTTGGTCTGCGCTTTTAGGGAAGATGACCAGTGATGGCAAATTTGTGCCCCTACGCAGCGATGCCTTACGAACGGCATTGAGTCTAGAACCCTACCGAGCAATGCTGGAAGCCCCGTCACATAAAGGCGAATAAGTAAATGCGGTGAGTGATACTGCGCAAGCAACATTACTCACCGCATGCCTATGCCCGTCGCCTATCAAGCAACGGCACTAGTTCACTTAAGCCGAGTTTCCCATCATTGCCATAATGCAATTGCCCTCTTTTCACCCATGAGCGGATAGTGTTGGCCGGCAGACGGATCCCCGCTTTCGCGCATTCAGCACTCAGTTGCTTGGCTGTACCTCGTACTTCGCTGACGACCAGTTTGGCAAGCAGACGGTCGGCTACGGCACGACGGTTCACCTTGTTGCCGCATCCAGCGCATTCGCCGTACTGTTCGTCGGGTTCGCCCCACACCACGCTTCCACAACTGGGGCAAGCGCCGAACGCTATACGCGGCTTGGCGGGGTTGACCGCCGTGTGGATCCGTCGGGCAAGATTGGTGATGTCCTGATACCAAGCGAGCACGTCCCCGCTCGACAGCAAGGGAACTGGATCCATGATCGCGGCGTTCGCCAGCGCCTTCACAGTGGCGCGCGGGTCCACGGCCTTCGCGTAGTCGAAACGCAAACCCAGTTGTCGCAGTAGCTGTTCCGTCTCGCAGTACAGTTCCCACATGCCGTCACGCAACGGCGACGGTGCCTGCGCCGGCGTGGAATGCCTGTTGCCCTGTATGCTGACGCTGGCCCGTTTGGTGGCGACCAACAGCAGCGGCATGGCATCCTCACCTATCATGGCGAGGGCTTCCATGAGCCGTCGCTCGCACTCCTTGCACAGCAGCCTTCCAGCAACAGTGCTGGCTCCGTCATTGTTCACGCATGGCCCTGTCATCGTCGTTCCCTCCGTTCAAGTGTTGTCTTAGGTCTTGCAGGCTGTCGGTGTCATATCCGCACGAGCACCACCAGCGCAGTCCGTGGCCGGTAGATTCGGTGATGACCAGATGCGGTTCACTCGTGGTTGTCATCGTCGTGTCTTTCGTTCATGGCGCGGATGTGTTCCTGCATGGCGGTGAGCGACGGGTAGTTGCGGCCGCACGAGCAGACGTAGATCCGCCCGTGCTTCGCGGTGTCCACGAGCCTGTGCCTGATGGTGGGTGTGGGGTCGTCAAGGAATGCCAGTGGGTTGCTCATGATGGTTTCTCCGATCTTGTGTTCCAGATGGTTGGCGAACCGGTTGGGGTCGCGTGTGACGTATCCGCATTGGCAGACGCGCATGTATCCGGCGGCGGTGCCGAACCCGACCGTGAGGGCCGGTGTGCGCAGCGTGGCCAGTACCGCCGGCACGAGTTTGGCGAGCCGATGCGTGTGGATGCTTGGTGGTTGTGGTTGGTGTGTGATGGTCATGGTTTATTCCTCTAGGCTGTCTCGAAAGCGCTTATCTCCCCTTTGCTGAGTTGCGGTCCGTTCCATTTGGACGCTGCCGTGCGTTTGGGTGGTTTGAATGGCTTCACGCTGATCGGCGTGCGGAAGCACTCGTGGGCTGCGAGGTACATGCCGTCAGGTTTGATGCCCCGCGTGCCGCATGGTGTGCGCAGTCCAATCAGCGTGGTGCCGGCGATGGGCTGGATGCGCGTGAACCTGCGGCCCAGGATGATGGCCACGGCCAGATCCGTTGCGTCCAGTACGCCGGGGTCGTAAATCTCTTCGATCGGCCCTCCGGTGTCCACCGCCACCCATTCACGGCATGTGCCGCAGCGTCTGGCTGTCAGGTGCGCGGGGTTCGCGCCCGACGGGCACAGGAGTTTGAGCCACGGTGGTTTCCGTCTCGGCATCATCGGTCGCCTCCCAGCTGGCGGCGGATGGTCTGCCAGATCGTCTCCAACTCAGATTCCTTCAGTCCGCTGGTCTGTCCGCGCTCGAACAGATCACGGCGAATGGCCTCGGCATTGTCGGGGTGGTTCAGCAGTCTTCCGTAGGCCCACGCGTGAAGGTCGTTGTTCCGGCTTCCGGCCGGTATCGGCGTCATGTCGGGTTTCCCGTTCGCTATGGATCCGACCGTGACGGGCCGGCGCATTAGCTCGCTCAATGACGGGATCCGCGCCGCATGCTCCGGCTTGGGCGTGGAAGCTTGGCCATCGGGTTCGGTCACGTAGCCGTGGTCGATCAGCCATCGCACCATCCTGGGCGGCATCATCGGCGGCTGGCCGTCTGGTAGGTCAAGCAGCAGGTAGTCGCCGCCGGATATATGACTGCCCGCTCCGACCACGTAGCCCTTGCCTTCGCAGCGGATGTCTACCGGCATGCCCTTCTCGTGGACGGCGTTCTTCAGCCGGCCTTGCAGTTCGGGCGGGATCAGGTAGTAGGCGTGTGCGGAGGGCAAGCCGTTCCTGCGGCCGGTGGGTGTGCCTACGAGGTACGTCTTCGGGAAGTCCTCGGAGCCGTATTCGCCGATTTCGCGGTTGAAGACGTCCCAGCCGGTCGGAGCGTCTTTGAGCACTTCGCCGGTGGCCGGATCCTTGGCCACGTCCAGATCGATGACCGCCATGCCCGCAACGGGAACGACCGCATACGCGGCCACGCCCGTCGGCGGTTGCTTGCCTTCCGGCAGCGTGCGGTTTTTGGTCCAGTCGTAGGAGCGTTTCCCCTCGTTGACCGTGCCGAACGTGACCGGATAGCCGCAATCGTCCGGCGTGACCACGGTGCCTCCCTCGATGGGATCCGGCAACGGTGGCACCGTCTTGGCTGCGTCTTCTTCCTGCATGGCTTCGGTCATGTCCTTGGCGGTGCCGTCGCGGTACACGCTGAACACGCGTTCGTTCCTGACCACCAGCACGCGCACGACCTCGCCGTTGATGCGCTTGGGCTTCGATTTCAGACCGAGCTTCGTGACGGTGTTGCGGTGCGCCATGTCGGTCTCGTGGTGCGGGTTGTCGCGGCTGACGGCGTACCCGTTCGCCACGATGCAGTCCACGATCCACTGCTGCGCTTCGGTCAGGTCGTCGGCGGATCCGATGACGACATCGTTCCAGGGCTTGTCGCCACGCACCTCCCACAGGCGGCATGAGGCCATCAGGAACGGTGCTATGCCATGTTCGTCGCGGAATTTCAGCAGGTCGGCGAATTCCTCCTCGGCTCGGCCGTCCCTCATGCGCACGAACACGCGGCGGCGTTCCAACGCCTCGGTCATGCTCATGATGACTGGATTGTTCGATGCGATGATGAACGTGGCCTTGTTCTTGAAGCTGACCGCGTTCTCCTGCACTCGACGGGCGACCATCGTGTCGCCGGTGCCGATCTTCTTCAGCAGGGTAGCCTGTTCCAGGGTGATGGTGTCGGCATCCTCGTCGTAGGCCCACAGCGCGCCGATCAGCTTCAGAGTCTCCTGATCGGTGGCGAAGCCGCCGTTGCCGTTGCGCCCTCCCAGCAGGGTCTTCGACGTGACCGCCGCAGACAGTTCGGGAAGGCTGCGATGCAGTGTGTCCAGTAGGATGCCCTTGCCGTTGCCGCCGCCACCGTACAGCACGTAGAACAGATGCTCGTATGGCTCCAACAAAGGGGTTGCGAACATACGTCCCAGATTCTCGGCGCTGTGGCTGTCGGCGGTGACGAAATGCAGGAATCTGCCTGCCTGCGACACCAGTTCGTCGGAGTAGTCAACGTCCACGAACGCACCGGCGTATGGCCGCTGGTCTACGTGTCCGCCGCGTTCATTCCCCAGATCCCGGCCGATGTGCGTGCCAACTGCGGTCTGTGGGTGGCTCAGTACACCAACAACAATCCCACCGGCTGGCAGTCCCGACCGTGGAACTACGGCAAGTACGGCGAGGCCATGCGCCAGTACACCAGCAACGGGCGCATCAACGGCTACAACGGCCCGTTGGATCTGAACTACTTCCGTGGCACCCGCGAACAGTGGGACAAGTACGCCAACCCCGGCAAAGCCACCAAGCCGACTCCGACGCCGGCTCCGCAGCCTGCGCCGAGTGTGGACTACGAGGCGTTGGCAACCGCGACGATCCGTGGCGATTATGGCAACGGCGAAACCCGCAGGGCCGCGTTGGGTGCGAACTACGGGCCGGTCATGCGCATCGTCAACCAGAGGCTCAACGGATCCGCAGCATACGCGCCTGCCGCTTCCACCCGGAGCGTGAGCGTGACCGTGCGTAGCGGTGACACCATGTCCGGCATCGCCAAGCGAACCGGGCTCTGGCCGTTGAACGCGTGGAGCGTGCCCTCCGGCAACATCAACCTGATCTATCCCGGCAACATCGTCACCTACCGAGGCACGGCAACCGCCGCCAGCGGATCCGCAGCAACGGGAGGTCGCGTGCATGTTGTCAAGAGTGGCGAAACGTTGAGTGGCATCTTCGGGGCCAATGGCTGGCAGCGCGTCGCCCAGTTGACCCCAATCTGATTTATCCCGGCCAGCGGCTCCGCTACTAGCCAAAACCATCATGGCCTTCGGCACCGTGCCGGAGGCCACTTTCATCATCAATATTAAGGAGAAACCTATGGATATTTCCACCGCGACCACCCTCGCGTCCGGGCTCGTGGCGCTGATCGTGCCCGCGTTCGCGCAGGCGTTCAAGAAGTACATCCCCAGCGGATACGTCGGACTAGTATCCCTCGCAGCATCCATCCTGTTCGGCACCATCGCCATCGCCGCCACAGGTGGATTCGACGGCACCTACACGTGGGGCATCGTGCTCGCGGGAGTAGTGGGTGTTGCTCAGACTGTGTACACGCTCGTCAATCAGGCTTTTGATGGCAAGCTTGCCAAGAACAAGATGGAATGATAAATTGCCCTGACTTCACCTACTTGGTGAGGTCAGGGTAATTTATCAATTTGGAAGCTATAGAAACCCCTAGGGCTAGTCGTTTTCTAGCATGCTCTAGTTTTATAGAACAAATGTTCGATGATGTTGGTAGAATGAAGCACAACCCAAGAGAGAGAAGGTGCTGCATGAATCCTACCGTCATCGCTGCAATTATCGCCGCAGCCGCTTCGTTGGGAGGTCCAGTACTGTCATGCTTTCTATCGAGAAAAGCAGAGGTCAGGGCGCAAAAAGCTGAAGAGCGAGCGGAAGCTGCTGAAAAAAGAGCAGCGGCGGCAGAACAACGAGCGGCCGACACTGCGAAAAATCAGCACATGGAGGATTTCTTAAGCTTTTACACGCCCTATGTCAAAGCTTGCGAGGAGTTGTTGTCCATCAACAAAAGATTGGGCAATTATATTCTCGAACAGCTGAAGGATGTGTACCACTGGGAAACGCTTTCCCCCGAAGAGCAAAAACGTCCCAATCCCAAGATTCATGATCGAGGAACGACGATAAATACTTTATGGAGGCATCGGGATCAACTGTTGAGCAAAGCAGACAAACTTCGCGATAAAGGCCTAATCAAGTTCGGAAAGGCCTCTAAAGAGATTAGAGAATTGCGCTCTGCGTCGGACTTTGTTGGGTGCATGTTGCCACATCTATACGATCCGGATACAAGCGAAGAAAAGGAAGACGATGAGGCGCGTTTGGAGCTCAAACGATATTGGAACCTTGAGTCTGGACAGCTGGGCGCTCGCGCAGACGATCTCTTTGAATTTGCAAGAGCTGCCTTGCGTGACACAGAAACGAGACTGCTGTTTGATTAGCGACAGATTGTTTCTGAAGAGCTCAGGCGTGCAAGAATCTGCGATGGAAAGAATCAGCAGTTGCGCTCTCAACTAGCTCGCAATCACGTTTGTTATCGGCGCCCACTAGGTAACCAAACGCGCACCTTAAGGATTGACGCCTGAGAACCTTGCTGCCATTTAGTAGTATTGTACTATAGTAGTATAAATGTATAAGTGCGAGGAAGGCTGAAGATGGACGTAGTCTCGAATGTCGCCAGAGCGGGCGCTGACGATGACCCCTGGGAAGTCACGTCTGTGAAAATGAGACGAAGCACTAAGCGTGCAGTGAAGCTCTATGCCGTCGAACACGACAAGACAATGCAAAGCGTGCTCGAAGAGGCGCTTCAACGTCTTCTTGCGGAAAAGTCCATGAAATAGATGTGGAAACGATATGATGTCTCAGCGTGTAAGTTCAGATAAAGGAGAAGCTAAAGTGACTCACGGAAACGCCCCTACGTTCATCGAGCTATTCGCGGGTTGCGGTGGACTCAGTTTGGGTCTTCGGTCAGCTGGCTTCCAAGAAGTTCTGGCGAATGAGCTTTCTTCCATGCCCGCTGAAACTTTTGCTCTGAACTTAATGAATGTCGATATGCGTTCACCTGAGTTTCAGGCAACCAAACCTGAAAATCGTAAAGTCTTATGGATCGACCCATCTTCCGATGATGTATCAGAACGTCTGGTGGACAACCCATTCGAGCGCCCGGAAACCGACATGCCAGAATTGTCCGGCATTGACGATTTTGAGGGGAAGCTTGTTGTAGGAGACATCCGTAGACTGAATACTTTCATTGAGAAACGTGGAAGCGCTTTGATACATGGCGAGGTGGATCTGGTTTCCGGAGGTCCGCCGTGCCAGAGTTTTTCTTTGGCCGGTCGGCGTGAGCTGGGCAATCAACGCAACCAGCTACCTTGGGAATTTGCTAAGTTCGTCGATTCGCAGCGCCCTCGTATGGTACTACTGGAGAACGTTGAAGGCATTCTACGTCCGTTTAAGCAGGATGGCGAAACTTATTATGCGTGGTTCGAGGTGTGCAAGGCGTTTGCAAATATCGGCTACGTAACGTGTCCGATGCTTGTGAATGCTCGTCTGGCTGGCGTTGCGCAGAATCGCCCTCGGTTCATTATGTTGGCAATACGCGAAGATTTGGCGGACAACCTTCCTGACTCTGTAGCAGCATGGTTTGCACAAGGCCATCGTTTAATAGACGCAATTAAAGCCGGCAATCCTGTTTTCGACAAAGAAAAGTGGCGCTATTGGAATCTAACCGATTTCGATGCGGACAAGGCGGAAGGCACGGTTTTCGATCCTTTGGTCGCGTTCCGGGATTCAGGAAGACAGCGCACGGTTTACGATGCCATTCGGGATCTTCAAGATGAGAACCCGCCTACTCGCAGCAAGTACGTTAGGGAAATCAACTCGACGCTCGGTGCCTATCTGGATGGTGGAAGCAAAAAGATGCAGAACCTCAAGCATCCAAATAGCACGCCGAAGGTTCAAGCTCGTTTTCGCATTTATCAGGTCATCGCCAACTCACCCAAATCGGTTGGGGATGAAATCAAAAAGATTATGCGCAAGCAGAAGACTGATATTTCTGAAGAGACTTATGAGACACTGTTACGCTCTGACCTTCTTGGATATGGGAATGGCATCCCTGAGACTCCGGAACAAATGGTTCACTATTTGGAGGGCATGGCAACACGCAAGTTCTCTCAAAGGGCTCTAATCAGCACACTTCCGGCACCTGCTGCTTTGTCCATTCCCGATGATGTAGCGCATTATTGTGAGCCACGCACTCTTTCGGTAAGGGAGATGGCGCGCATTCAATCGTTCCCGGACTCTTTTGAGTTTCGAGGTATAGCCACTACTGGCGGTGAGCGTAGACGCTATCAGGTTCCCCAATACACGCAAATCGGCAACGCGGTACCGCCGCTGCTTGGGCGTGCATTGGGGAAGGTTGTGTCTTCTATACTGGCTTTGCTCTAGAAGACGAATTCCTCGGGATCAGAGAAAAGAAGCGGGAAATTCTTCTTGTCCATCTTGAACAGGATGCCGTGATCTCGCCATTTGCCGTCCGCGTCGAAATGAGCGGCGAGATCCAGCGTCACTTTATCCGCCTCGATTAGCGGAGCCAGCAGCGATACGTTCGGGTTCTTCGTGTGCATTACGCGCACGTACCGGAAATATTCAACACCGTCGATTATTTCCGATGTTGCGCCAACCCAAAAAGTCTCAGGGTGCTTGGTCCGCAACCGATCCCTCAATAGTTTCATGGTCCAAGACGCGACATAGCTGCGCTTGTCACCATCCTGATATTTCATGTCAAGCCGGTCAGCGTTTTCATTAACTTCGAGCACCAAGCCATACGCATTCGGGCGGGAGACTCGGAAAGTCTCATAAAGTTGGAGCCTTGCTTCAGAGGCACCACGAGGAACCTGCATTTTACCATATTTTTCAACAATCTCCCGGTACGGCATACCGACATCCGGCACCTGAGAGAACAGGGTCGAACGAGTCGGCGTGCGCAACTTGCCATTCCGACTCAAGCGAGTAGTTTTGAGCTCGATGCCCATATAGTCAGGATTCTTGGAGTTGTTACGCTGAATGCCTAGAGCATGCTCCAAAGTATCTCCTACACCGGGATCGCCTGGAGTGATGGAACGCTGCGGACCGGCCGCGTTGATTTCACGAATCAATTTAAGCAAATGTTGCTCGATAACACTGCTCTTATCTCCGGATTGCAGAATGCTATACGCGTAGTCCTGATGCAGAAGCGAGTCAGCAACAGCGGGGTCTGAAAGATTGAAAACATAAATAGCTTCATCGATAACCGTCAGAGCAAGTAAATTGCAAGGGTGACAGTGCTTCTTGAGGTCGTAGAACCAAATGCGCGGATCACCCTTCTTAGTGATGGGACGATACAGGGAAGCCTGTGTCTCAATCAGTCCATTCGATTGGACGAAGAACGCTGGGACGACGTGTTTGTTGTCAGAGCCCTGAGGCTGCATCTGAAAGTCGTGGACATGGGAATCGTATAGAAGATCCCGAACCGGCGCAATGGCGTCCATGATTGATTTTTTGTATCCAGTGGGCGTAGGAACCAGAAACGCTACAGGAGTGTTGAGTCTGGCAAAGACCGGCGCAAACCTTTCAATTGGAGTATCGGACATGCTAAGCATAGAGACCTCATTTTTCATCATTGACGCGGTACAGCCATAATCATACGAGCAAAGAACTCGTAACCTTGGAAAGGCACAGCGTTGATTCACAGCCTTACTAAGAAGAACAGCCCATTTCGCGAGGAGGGGAAGATGTGCAGTTCATCCATTCCTGATTACTTTGATCCCGTCGATCCGAACTTGGATCCAGAGAAAGCATTCTGCCTCGAAGGAGTCATGGACGCCCGCATGCTGTGGCCGGAAGATGCCGAAGAGCTTATCGAGCTAACCAACGATACGCCAACCTTGGAAGAGCTGGGCGACCCGTATTATTTCGATAAGTTGCGAGAAAAGGTGAGCCGGCTGGGTTTGGAGCCGAACGACGGGCATGATTTGGAAGGTGCGTTGGGCGAGTTCTAACAGACCGATTGAGCTGGTTGGCGTTTGAACTGTGATCCGTTTGAGTGCCTGCGGATCCGTCATATGGCACACAACATTTCTATTGCCTTTGTTCCTACTGATAAGGCAATGTTCTCAACACTCTTGCGATTGACTGTCTAAGCCTGAAACATTGGAATACAAGGTATATGAAAGAATCAAGTTTCCGCAAGCAACTGCTTTCATCAGCTCTGCAAGGGCACATACATTGACTGCGATCTCTCGCTGGTCAGGGTCATAGTCAGGTTTGGGCAACAGGGCTACGGCGTCTCCTTTGACAACGTTGTTCGCAAGAGCGCGGTCTACTTCATGATCAATGTGTTCCATTATCCAATGATGGCAGATAGAAGACAGCTGGATTACGCTACTGTCTCTTTTCCTCACAGATTTTCTCTTGGTCTTTCCCTCGGTAAAAATGTCGAAGGAATGGCTCCGTTTGAGGATCAATCCAAGCGAATCTGAGAAGCGTTTCGACACGCCGAAGAACTTAGCCCGTGCCACAGACTGACTTGAATACAATCCGTTAACAATGATCGTCACGGTGAGCCAATCCCAGTCGGCTCAACAAAGACAACCAAAAACCAGAAACCGCCATTTTCCAACGATATTGGCCCCAGCAAAAGCCATTTAATCCAGCAAAGAAACACCCCGCGAAAACAGAATGTCGCAGGTTCAAATCCTGTCAGCCCGACCGGAGCCCTTGGAAACATTAGGTTTTCAAGGGTTTTGTTTTATCCGCGTGAAGCCAATCGACACGATACGACACGACACGATGGATGCGCAGCATCCTCGCCTAGGGGTTATTGGCCAAATCCCTCCCCGCTGTTTTTCCAGATCAGCTGTAGACAAGCTGGAATGCAGATATCATAATCTCACCTGTTTGTGCTGCGTGAATCTTCTTCTTGGCAATAAGTTCTGGCAAATCGATGGCTCTATCCAAGATCGCCGCGAGATCACTTCCATCCATCAACAGGACATTTGGACGGTGCCTGTGATTATTGTTGATTGCCCGTTTCGTGAAACCGCTCATGGAAATAAAAACACCCAAGGTATTGTCTAGTTTGTTATCAACTTTATCCGAAAAGATGACTACTTCAGGAGCGTCGATCGGTTTGGATTGCCATTTGGCTTCGAGAAGATAGTCCATGTTGTCCAATGTGAATGCGCCGTCGATCTGTTCGTCATTGATCTTATAGGAGCCACGAGTGGTGATATCGAATGTTTGGAATAGCTTGGTTAGAAATTTCTCAAAAGCGTAGCCCCGCGACTGGGCGTCTGTCATCTGAGTAATCTTGCCAAATTCACTCTTGAGATTGACAACTGCTGCAGCCATGGCAGCTTCCGTCTGCTGGCGTTTCTCAGCAGCGATTTTTCTCGTCTCAGCGGCTCGATTCGCTTCGTCATTTTCGATAATAGGTTTCATACGAGCAGCAAAGTCCCTTACTCGTTCAACTGCTTCGTCATGAAGCTCTTTTCCATTACCTTGAACTTTCAGAAGCCACGTAGGGTCCCCAAGTTTGGCAACAGCAACTGCAACCTCCAGCAGCTCTTCCGAATACAATTGCGGGTTCATTGACATGCCATCAATAAGCTGTGAAATAAGAGTTCGTTTATACTCATGATCCCAATCCAGTTGCCCTATAAGCGTCTGGTTAACACCGCAGTTAAGAAGGAATCGTCGTAAATCGTTCTTATACCAGAACGCTGATCTGAGTGTTTCTTTAAGCGCCGCAATCGTTCCCGGGGCCAGTACTCGCAATGTCATATATCGAGTATAAAGCTTGCACAAAACCCAAAAGGAAGCCTGTGCCTAAGACAGATGGCTATTTGGAGCTACTCCATCGAACTCTCAAGAGGCTGGAGACTGCGGTGTTTGACGAAGGTACGCCGCCGCGTGATTTGGCGTCGTTGACTCGGCGGCTGCTTGCGGTGAGTCGGGAGATTGAGCGTCTTGAATCCGAGAATGGCGGGGTCAACGCATCGACCGCGACAGAAGTAGAGGCTGAACCGTTTGTTCCGAGCGAGGTCTAGCGTCGGAACCGACCGGCGCAGGCTATCTGAAGTGGCCTGGTTTTTGTTCCGCCTTTATAGTGAGGCGGCTTGCGCCGCTTGATTCGCATAATACTCGGTTTCCACCGCTTCCGGTGTCCTGTAGCCCATGGACTGGTGCAGCCGTTTCGAGTTCCACCACGAGACCCACCGGAACGTCGCCAGCTCCAGGTCCTTCAGATCATGGAAGGGCCTGCGCCGCCAGACGAGCCCGGTCTTGCACGCGGCGTCGGCGGATTCGGCCATGGCGTTGTCGTAGGAGTCGCCGACCGTGCCGGTCGACGGCAGCATGCCATATTCCATCACCCTGGTGGTGTACACCGTGCTGGTGTACTGCACGCCATGATCGCCGTGGCGGACGAGACCGTCGGTCCCGCCATGCGACGCGGCCCAGGCGATCGCCTGCTCCAACGCCTGCAGGGGCAGCTCCTCCGTGTTCATGGTGGTGACGCACGCCCAGCCCACGATCCGCCTGACGAACACGTCGGTGACGAATGCGGTATACGCGAAGCGCCCGTCGGCCATGCGCACGTAGGTGATGTGGCCACGTGCGGCCGGTTCGGCGCCCCGGCCTCGAACTTGCGGTCCATCAGGTCGGGCCTGCCGTCCGTGCCCTTCGCGGGCTTGGTGGCGACGGGCGTGTTTTTGTTCAATAGGAAGTTGAGGTTTTAGTCACGAAGGTTTTTCGGGTTTA
>OKSH01002497.1_pt1 | contig 13539 bp, 9 predicted proteins | sample 1601231 | NCBI WGS metagenome assembly OKSH01 (sample SAMEA3541596, study PRJEB24748) | human gut metagenome | biome: human gut; feature: human-associated habitat; material: faeces | place: China | collected 2012 | reverse complement strand
GCCGTTCCAAAGTCGTCCGAAAGTTCCTATACAGAAACTTTCTCCCTCCAGAAGTGTAAAAACCGAGATACTTGCTCCCGGTTTTTACGAATTTGCGAAGCAAATTCTATTTTACGCGCGCTACAGCGCGAATTGGATGGAGCGACAGGAATATCCACTCTTTAGACAAACTGAACACCTTCTTCACATTTGGTGAGGAAGGTGTTATTTTTTGCGTAAAAAGGTCTCTTTTACGCCGATATAGAGTAAAACCACGCCGAAAGCACGCCGCAGCAGGTCGGTGTCCACTCTTGCGGCAAGCAGCGCCGCAAGGACCGAGGTCACCACGCCTGCCGGTACGCAGCATTTGACCGCTTCCCTTTCGATGAGTCCGTTTTTGCGATGCGAAATCAGCGCTGCAGGCGCACATGAGAGAAAATACAGCAGGTTGATGCCGCCCGCCTGATACTGCCCTGTCCCTTCAAAAAGTGTCAGATACAGCAGCAAAAGTGAGCCGCCGCCAATGCCAAAGCCGCTTAAAATACCGGTCAGCAGACCGATTGCGACCGCAAGTACCGCGCTCACAGCAGCAGGACGGCACGGATGCCGCCATAGAGAATCAGCACGCCGAATGCACGGCGCAGCCAGTCCGCCTTTACCCTGCCGAATAGCTTTCCGGCCAGCACGCCGCCTGCCGCGCCGCCGAGCAGATACGGCACCGCCTGCCCAATCGGCAGACCGCCCTTTAGCCAGTAAATCACCGCTGAGACCGCGCACAGCGGGAAAATTACCGCGACTGAGGTTGCAAATGCGCGCTTCTGCTCCATGCCGCACCAGGAAATCAGCAGCGGTACGAGAAATAACCCGCCGCCCGCCCCGAAAAATCCGTTTGCTGCACCGGAAAGTGCACCGGTGACCGCATATTTTACTGAAATTTTCATAAAAGAAACCCTCCGGTGACAGTTTGCACCGAAGGGCTTGCTTTTATGTGTATTATTTGTCGGCTTCGCGCTCGCGTTCCTCTTCCTTTTTGAGCTTCTGCTCGTTGGCGTAAACACGGTTCTGCAAACGGCACAGCTCCTGTGCAAGCGGGTCCGGCAGGTTGACCTGGTCGAGTGCATACGCCGGAGACGGACCGACACGCTGACCGGCAATCTTGACGACGCGCGCTTTGATGCCGACAACCGTGGAATCCGGCGGAACCTCCTGCAGTACGACAGCATTCGCGCCGATACGGCTGTTGTCACCCACCTTGAACGGTCCGAGAACCTTCGCGCCGGTCGAAATGAGCACGTTGTTGCCGATGGTCGGATGACGCTTGCCGGTGTCATGACCGGTACCGCCGAGCGTTACACCGTGGTAAATCGTGCAGTCATCACCAATCTCGGCGGTTTCACCGATAACGATGCCCATGCCGTGGTCAATAAACAGGCGTTTGCCGATCTTGGCGCCCGGGTGGATCTCAATACCGGTCATATGCCGTGCAAACTGCGACAGTGCACGTGCAAGAAAGAAATGCTTGTGCTTGTACAGCCAATGCGCCTGACGGTGGTAAAACAGGGCATGAAAGCCCTGATAGAGCAAAACAACTTCCAATGTGGTGCGTGCTGCCGGGTCACGGTCCCGGATCGAGCGTGCATCCTCGAGCAATCCCTTAAAAATCATAGTATCCCTTCCAAACTTTAGGGGTATAAAGCAGTATATGCAATCGGAAGATAAAAGGTTCCGACAGTCGTTTATGATACTTGCATAAACGAACGATAGTATCATTATAGACTCTTTTCGGTGAAAATTCAAACACTACGTTGAATTCCGTGAAAAAAGTGGTATAATGTAAGAAGATTATGCTGAACGAGGTACGAAAATTATGAAAATTACTGTCATGGGACTGGGTTATATCGGCCTGCCGACGGCGATCACGCTGGCTGAGGCCGGTTTTGAGGTCTGCGGCTTTGACGTAAACAAAAATACCATCGAGACCCTGCAGGGTGGTCATATCCATATTGTAGAGCCGGGTCTGCAGGAAGCCTTTGAAAAGGCTGTTGCACACGGTCATCTGCATTTTTCCGAAGAGCTTGGCAAGTCCGATGTATTTTATATTTCGGTGCCGACGCCGTTCTTCAAGGACGAGAACGGCAGCCACAAGGCCGATCTGCGCTTTGTAGAGTCTGCAGGCCGTATGGCAGGCAAGGTGCTCGAGCCGTCCAATCTGGTCATTCTGGAGTCCACCGTGCCGCCGCACACCTCCGAGATGCTCGCACGCGTACTGAGCGAGGAATCCGGCATTCCGATGAATGAGATTCACGTTGCACATTGTCCGGAACGCGTTATCCCGGGCAACATGATGTACGAGCTGAAGAACAATGACCGCATCGTCGGCGCCCGCACGCCGGAGGCTGCTGAAATGGCGGCATCCATCTACGAGAAGGTGCTTGAGAAGGGTGTCGTTCACAAGACCGACGACCTGACCGCCGAAATGTGCAAGCTGACCGAGAATACCTTCCGTGATGTCAATATCGCTTACGCAAACGAGCTGTCCGTCATCTGCGACAAGATGGGCATTGACGTATTTGAGCTGATCAAGCTGGCAAACTGCCATCCGCGTGTTAACATCCTGACCCCGGGTGTCGGTGTTGGCGGCCACTGCATCGCAGTTGACCCGTGGTTTATCTACGAGCAGTTCCCGGCGGAGGCTAAGGTTATCCTTGCGGCACGCGAGCGCAACGAGAACAAGCCGCACTTCGTCGCTGACAAGGTTGTAGCAAAGATGAAGAAGGTAACCGACACGGTCGGCGTGCTTGGCTTGTCCTACAAGCCGGACGTTGACGATCTGCGTGAGTCGCCGTCCATCGAGCTGTGCCACATTCTGCAGGAAAAGGGCGTAAAGGTTATCGCGTGCGAGCCGTTTGCCAAGGACACTGAGGTGCAGAACATCCCGAACGTATCGTTCGAGGAGGTTCTCAAGGCAGATTATCTGGTCATCACACTCGGTCACACACTGTTCAAGGAGAATAAGGACAAGATCGCAGAGAAGCCGTACTTCGACTGCGTTGGTCTGATGGAATAATTTCGCAAATAACAGAAAGCCGCCTGTCTGGGCGGCTTTCTGTTGTTTGAAGTAGGAAGTAGTCGTTAGAAATGAGTGATTATGGGCGTTCTGCCGCTGAAATCCGGTTCATATAATGCGGAACAGGGGAGAGGTGGGATGCCGATGGACGATATCTTACAGGTAAATGAGCGGCTGCGCGGCCTGATATGGGGCGCGCCCATGCTGATTTTGCTGCTCGGCACCGGATTGTACTTCACGGCGGTGACCGGAGTTTTTCAGGTGCGGTACTGCATGCTCTGGCTGCGGAAAACACTGTTTTCCTGCTTTACCGGTGCTGCAAGACGGACAAGCGGCGGCGTTTCTCCGTTTGCGGCCATGTGCACTGCGCTTGCCGCGACGGTCGGCACGGGCAACATCGCCGGTGTGGCAACCGCGCTGACGCTCGGCGGTCCGGGCGCGGTATTCTGGCTGTGGGTAAGCGCATTTGTCGGCATGATGACCGCGTTCGCAGAGAACACGCTCGGCATGCTCTACCGTGAAAAGGGAAGCGACGGCAGCTGGCGCGGAGGAGCCATGCTGTACCTGAAAAACGGTCTGCGCAGTCCACTATTGGCGGGAGCCTTTGCGCTGTTCTGCGTGCTGGCCTCGTTCGGTATCGGCAACATGAGTCAGTGCAACTCAATCGCGCAGGGACTTTACAGTTCGTTCGGCATATCGAGCGGGATCGTCGGCACGGTGACCGCGGTTTTGCTTGGCGCGGTGCTGCTCGGCGGCCTCAAACGGCTGTCCCGCGTGACGGAAACGCTCGTACCGTTCATGGCGTTGTTCTACATGGGCGGTGCGGTCGTTGTGCTGTGGGTGCATCGGGCGGCGCTGCCGCAGGCGTTCGCGCAGATTTGCTCGATGGCATTCGATACGCGGGCGGGCACAGGCGGCGCACTCGGCTACGGCATGACGCAGGCCATCCGCGCGGGCGTGTCGCGCGGCGTATTTTCAAATGAAGCCGGGTTGGGCTCATCCGTCATGGTACATGCTGCCGCAGATGCAAAAGAGCCGTGTGAACAGGGGATGTGGGCGGTTTTTGAGGTGTTCTTCGACACGATTGTGATGTGCAGTGTCACCGCGTTCGTCATTCTCACGAGCGGGGTATACGACGTAAGCCGCTACGCGCTTGCGTCCGGAACGCCTTTGCTTTCTCAGCTGACAACCGGTGCACAGCTTACCGCAGAGGCGTTCTCCACCGTATTCGGACGGTTCGGCAGGGGATTCGTTGCGGTGTCGCTCGCGCTGTTTGCATTCTCGACCTTGCTCGGCTGGTCATATTACGGACAGCGTGCAGCGGCCTATTTAATGGGGGAGCGGGTGATTCCGGTCTACAAGGCGGCCTTTCTTCTGGCGGCGGTAGCGGGCTGCATGATGCGGCTTGAGCCGGTGTGGGCGCTCAGCGACACGTTCAACGGCCTGATGGCACTGCCTAATCTGGCGGGCGTGCTGGCGCTTCGGCGGCAGGTGATTGCGGAATGGTGTCGCTATAAACGCAATTTATGACGTTAAACCATTGCAAGTTGCACAAAAATATCTTTTCGGACGGAAAAAACCGGATTAGCACTTGTAAATCCGGTTAAATCCATATAAAATAGAATGGAATTGCGGACACGATTTGTCTGCGTATAAGGGGGAAATAAGGAATGGACATTACGGCAACTGTCTGGACATTGCTGCCGCCGATCATTGCAATCGCGCTTGCGCTGATTACGAAGGAGGTTTACTCCTCACTGATGATCGGTATTCTTTCGGGTGCGCTGCTCTATACGGGCTTCCATCCGCTGAAAGCCGTCGAGACGACTTTCACCATCATGGGCAGTAAATTGGGAGATAATATCAATATTTGTATCTTCCTTGTATTGCTTGGTATTCTGGTTTCGCTGATCACAAAATCGGGCGCGTCACGCGCATACGGTGAGTGGGCGGTCAAGACCATCCGCAGCCGGCGCGGCGCGTCGTTTGCGACCTCGTTCCTCGGAATGTTCATTTTCGTGGACGATTATTTCAACTGCCTCACCGTCGGCACGGTCATGCGTCCGGTTACGGACAAGTACAGCATTTCCCGGGCAAAGCTGGCGTACATCATTGATGCTACCGCCGCTCCGGTCTGCATTATCGCTCCGATTTCCTCGTGGGCGGCTGCAGTCGGCTCGTCTCTGCCGGAATCGAGCACGATGGACGGCTTCTCGCTGTTCCTCAAGACCATCCCGATGAACCTGTACGCGCTGCTGACGCTCGCATTCCTCATCTGGCTGATGGCGGCGGACTTCGACTTCGGTGTGATGAAAAAGTACGAGCTTGCACACAAGGATGACGATCTCTCTCTGATTGAGGAGACCCACGTTGTAGCCGGCTCGGGCAAGGTTTACGACCTGATCCTGCCGATCAGCGTACTGATCGTGCTCTGCATTGCAGGTATGCTGTACACCGGCGGCATTCTGGACGGCGCAAACGTTGTTGAGGCGTTCGCAAACTGCGATTCTTCCACCGCGCTGGTGCTCGGCTCGTTCTTTACGCTGCTGTTCACCTTTGTGCTGTACATCCCGCGCAAGGTGCTGTCCTTTGGTCAGTTCTGCGAGGCGTTTACCGAGGGCTTCAAGGCGATGGTTCCGGCCATCCTCATCCTGACGCTCGCGTGGACGCTGTCCGGTGTGTGCCGCGACGAGTACCTGAACATCGGCGGCTTCGTATCCTCTGTGGTGAATGCGGAATCCACCATCGGTATGTTCATGCCGGCGGTATTCTTCCTCATCGCGCTCGGTCTGGCCTTTGCGACCGGTACCTCCTGGGGCACGTTCAGCATCCTGATTCCGATTGCTATTGCGGTATTTGGCGATGCACCGTCCACCATGCTGGTCATGACCGTGGCAGCCTGCTTGTCCGGTGCGGTCTGCGGCGACCACATCTCGCCGATTTCGGATACGACCATCCTCGCATCTGCGGGTGCACAGTGCAACCATATTGATCACGTTTCCACGCAGATGCCGTACGCGCTGATGATCGCGGCGATGAGCTTTGTCGGCTTCCTCGTCGGCGGTGTGACCGGAAACGGCATTCTGGCGCTTGGCGTAGGTGCGGTACTGCTGGTGCTCACCATTGCGGTTATTACCGCACGTCAGAAGAAAAAGGCGTAACAACGTCAATTAAAGTCGTAAAATTATGCTCTCCCTTCGGGGAGAGCATAAAATTGCAATAAACCCCATTTTATCCGGTCAAAACCGGATAAGCAGACTCCCGAAAGAAGGTATCCCGTTTGACCACTGACCTTACCGTCGGAAAACCGTCACAGAAGCTGTTCTGGTTCTCGATTCCGCTGCTGCTCAGCGTCGCGTTCCAGCAGTTGTACCAGATGGCTGACTCCATCATCGTAGGCCGTTTTGCCGAAACTGTAGAAGCCGGTGAGCTGGCGCTGGCCGCCGTCGGCGCCAGCTATCCGATCACACAGCTGTTCGTTGCGGTCGCAACCGGTATCAACATCGGTACCGGCGTGCTCGTCTCGCAGCTGTTCGGCGCAAAGCGCTATCTGCGCATGAAGACCGCCATCTCGACCGCACTGCTCACCACCACGGCGGTAGCGCTGCTGCTGACGCTGATCGGCGCCATCGGCACGACGGGCATTATGAATGCGCTGTCCACGCCGGAGAATATCTTTGCGGACGGCTCACTGTATCTGCGCGTGTATGTGTTCGGTCTGCTGTTCCTGTTTATCTATAACGTGTGTACGGGTATCTTCAATGCCATGGGCGACAGCCGAACGCCGCTGATCCTGCTTGTGCTGTCCTCGGTCGGCAATGTCATTCTGGATATGGTATTTGTTGCCGGTTTGCACTGGGGCGTTGCAGGCGTTGCATGGGCGACGTTTATCGCGCAGGGCGCGTCCGGTATTCTGGCGTTTGTGCTGCTGCTGCGCCGTGTGCGCTCGTTTGATACGGGCAACCATTTCGTGCTGTTCGCGCCCGAAATGCTGCGCCGCCTGACCAACTACGCCGTGCCGTCTATCGCACAGCAGAGCTTCGTATCGGTCGGCAATGTTGTCATCCAGTATTACATCAACCTGTGCGGTGCGACCGTTATCGCGGGCTTCTCGGCGGCAAACCGCGTCAACCAGTTTGCGCTGACCTGCTGTATGTCGTTCGCTTCGGGTCTGTCGAGCTACGTTGCGCAGAATATCGGCGCCCGCAAGATGGACCGCATCGGTCCGGGTCTCAAATGGGGTGCGGTGTATTCGCTCGGCCTGTCCGTGGTGTTTATGGCGATCTATCTGCCGTTTGCGAACAAGATCATCAGCCTGTTCGTTCCGGCGGGCAGTGCTTCCGGTGTTATTGATGTCGCACGAGGCTACCTGTTCACGGTCGTACCGTTCTATCTGGTCGTATGCACCAAGTTCGTATGCGACAGCGTCCTGCGCGGCGCCGGCGCAATGCGTCCGTTCATGGTAACGACGTTCTCCGACCTGATTATCCGCGTGGTGCTGTCCATTGCACTGTTCTATGTGGTCGGCAATGAGCACGGTATCTGGCTCAGCTGGCCGATCGGCTGGTTCCTCGGCTCGGGTCTGTCGGTGTTCTTCTATAAGTCCGGCGCATGGAAAAAGAATCTGCCTACATTCTAACCGGCCGTAAAATTGTAAATGAAAGGGTTTCCCATCGGGAAACCTTTTTTCATGCCTGTTTATTAAGAATCTGCATAACGACACGGCTGACAATTTCTCGCTTTAGGGCAGGGCCTTTCTGCATTTCGTTCCCACAAAACTGCATTTCGTGAAAAAGACGTTCCGGCTGATCGAAAATCTGCTATGGTATAAGCACAGCAGATAACACGGAAGAAGCGGACAGCACTGTCGAGTAACGGCTTCAATACCGGCTGGCGAATTGCAAGGTCGCAGCTTCCGCAATATGAAGAACAACTCCTCATAATTGAGATACCCCGCCGGATGGAAAGCGAGTATAATTCCGTTCGGCGGGGTGCTGTTTTGCACGGAAAAAACGAGGCGCGCATGCCGTTCACAGGGATGGTGGGTTTTGAAATTGCGTGACGATTGCGGCTCTGTGTGATATGATGGAGAAAAACAGCAGGAGGCGTTTGGGTGAGGATACTTTTTATCTGCCACGGCAACATATGCCGCAGTCCGATGGCAGAATATATCATGAAGGAATTGGTAAAGCGAGAAGACGTCGCGGATGACTGGGAGATTGAATCGGCGGCTGTCAGCCGTGAGGAGATCGGCAATCCGGTGTATCCGCCGGCGCGGCGCAAGCTGCTTGAACAGGGAATCCCGTGCGGCCATCATGCGGCGCGGCAGATGACACGCGCGGATTATGACCGATTTGATCTGCTGATTGGCATGGACCGGTCGAATCTGCACACCATGCAGCGCATTTGCGGCGGCGATCCGGACGGCAAGCTGCATTTGCTGCTGGATTTTACCGACCGACAGGGCGAAGAGGTCGCTGATCCGTGGTATACCGGCGATTTTGATGCCGTGTGGGAGGATTTGCTGGAAGGGTGTCAGGCGCTGCTGAGGGAATATAGGTAAGAAAAAAGGAAACCCGGGTGGGTTTCCTTTTTTTCTTACTTAGACACCGAAGGTTCTCCGGTAAATCCCGGAATGGTGATTTTCAGAGTCAAATTAGAAGTGGTATTTGTGCCAACAAATACTACATTATAAGTTGTGGACCAAAGTTCACTGGGAAAACACATTGCAATAGTCTGGTTATCGGCATCAATGCGATATGTTTTTGTAGATAAGCGGTCTCCGCCAACTTTATATTCCGAACCATCAACCGTAATGGTGTCAAGCTGTCTCAGCCACTCTGCGGCGTCGGAAAATGTCAGAAGGTAATATTGATTGCCAGAAGAATCTTGAGTTTTTTCAATCGTCGGCAGTTCGGTCGGTGCTGTTACCGCAGAGCCGCCGGAACTACTCGAATCACCAACCGTCAGCGTATACTCTACATCAGTATAGCCATCTGCGGTGAGTTTGATGTTGTAAGTGCCTGCTGCAAATGCGGGCAAGTCCAGAGAGTCATAATCCGAGATAGAGCCACCGGTAGCGGCAGCTTCAGCGGCATACAGGCGATATTTACCTTCGGTAACAGCGCCAGTGCTATAGCTCATTGGATCGAACTTTTCGCCATTAATCGTAACGGTAACTGCTTTCAGGTAAGCAGCCAAATCAAATTTTGGATCAGACGTATTAGTAAAGCTGAGACGATAAAAAGAATAAGCTGTGCCGTAGAAATCAGAATCCGTTTTCTTTTCAGCACTGGAAACCGTCGGTGCGGATTTTGCAGCTTCCGCAGGTTTTGCATTAACCGTAAACTTTGCCGTCAGCGGCTCACCATAGTACTTTGCCGAAATAGCAACCGTATGCTCACCGGACGGTACGTTATACAGAGAGATGGTTTTGTTATCCTTGCCGATTACATAATAAGCCGTTTCGGAACCGTAACCGTAATATCCGTAAGTACCGATGTCCGTTTTGTCATCCAGCTTAACAGATGCCAGATTCTTGAGGAAATCACCGTTCGAGCCATCTACCGTGAATACGACGACCGGCTTGCCCGATTCGGTAGTCTCGGCAACCGACAGAGAAAGGTTTTTCTCTAGCTGCTTTGCAACGGTCAGTGTCAGGCGCACCTTCTGGAAGGTATCGACCTGCAGCGTCAGCGCGTTATCGCCCAGCTTGAGCTTTTCAGCCGGAATGGTGATGGTGTTCTTCTCGGCGTCGATGGAGTATGCATCCTTGCTCAGCGCCGAGGTGGTGTTGAGGTAAAGCTGGCTGTCGGCATTCTCTTTCAGTTTTTCCAGATATGCCGCTGCCTTGCTGCCGGAAACGAGCAGAACTGCGTCCTCGCCCTCATTTACTTCGTTGATGGACTGGTAGCTTGTCTGACCGTCCTTGGTCACTTCCTTGACCAGAGTCAGGTCGGGAGCTGCGGACGAGGACGCCTCGCTGAACGAAGTCGTTTCGCCAAGCAGATTATCCTCCAGCACCTTCTTTACCGCATACGGACGGTTGCGTGTGGTTTCTGCGTTCTCAGAGGTGACATACTCCGCAAAGGTGAGCAGCTTGTCCTCGGTGCGCGCGGTATTTGCGGCAGCGAAGAAGCCTGCGCTGGTGTAAACCTTATCTGCGCCTTCATAATAAACCGCGTCATGGAGCATATTGTCCCAGCGCTCGGAGATAGCGGCTGCATTGGCGTTGTCCAGACCCAGCTTTTCCACGATCTTCGCGTTGGTCAGCAGGTCGGCGCTGAATACCAGATTTGCGTTCATGGTGTTGCTGCCGCCTTCAGAACCGGAATCCGAGGAGGCACCGCCGCCGCTGGTCGCTGCGGAAAGCGCGTCTACGCCTGCCGCTGCGGCACGCGCCGCCGGAGAAACCGACTGCTTATCTGCACCGTAGGCATAGAAGGTCTGGGAGAACGACTTGAAGCCGTTCGCGTAGATGGTCAGCGTATACTTTCCGCTGTGCGTCAGATGGTTGGTAGTATCGTTATACAGCACGAAGGTATCGCCGATGAGATACCAGTCGTCAAACTTATTGAGCACCTGTACCTCGGAATCGCCCGCATACTGCAGTTCTACGCGGTAAATCGGCTGGGTGATGCCGTACAGCATATCCTTCACCGTAAAATGCGTGTTCACGCCGCTGTATGCGCCGGTATCGCTCAGCACCAGAGACGGCGTTTTCTCGTTTACCACATGGATCGGGAACAGCTCGGCATTGCCGTTCGATACCACGCGCAGCTTGTAGCGACCGTTCGAGAAGAAGTTCGACTGACCGAGTGGGACAGTGATGCACGCAACGGTAGCGCCGTCAACACCGTGCGGCAGCGCCTTGTTGAGGCTCCACTTCAAATTGCTATTGAGCACGCTGTTACTTTCATCGTCCTGCACGAGTACAACGCTCGTAATGCCGTCCACAAACGCCTTTTCCGCGTCGGTGCCGTTGGCATAGTTGAACATAAGCTGTACTTCGCCGGAAACTTGATAGAGATTATCGTCGGATTCGCTTAGAACGGCGTCCGGAGAGTAGAAACGTACCGAATTGGAGGCAGTTTTCAGGTCAATGGTTGTGTGGGTCGGATTATAGCGTACCTTACCGGCGGCGTCCTTGTTGGTCTGGTGATAATCCCAGACGTAAACCGGACCGTTTGCAAGGAAGTAGTAATCGACTGGTACACCGGAAACGGTCGGCTTTACCGTGTTCTTGCCGCCGAGGCTGACGGTCTGGGTCTTGCCGGTGGTCTTATTGGTAACGGTCAGCGTGCTCGGGTCGAGTACGGTGGACTGCCACTTGACAATGCTGCCGTCGGTGGAAACCTTGGAGCAGCCGGCGTTGATTTCGGTGCCGTCAACGGTCAGGGTGCAGTTATCCAGCGTGTTGCCGTCCTCAAAGCGGACAACAACGAACTGACCCAGTGCGCCGAGCTGAACGGTGTTCATGTCGATGAGCTTGGTCTGCTCGGGTACGACCAGACTCTGCTGTGCAACCGAACCACCAGAGGACGAACCGCCGCCGGAAGAGGAGCCGCCGCCGGAGGACGAACTGCCGCCGGAAGAGGAACCACCACCAGAGGAAGAACCACCGCCGGAAGCTGCCGCGTCGACCGTCTCGGTTTTGCCTGCGGCAACCGATTTATTGCCTGCCTTGACGCCGGAAACGCCGTTTGCGGCAGTCACCTTGGTGTCGGTGGTAGAAACGGTGACGTTATTGGCGTTCGCCTTTACGGTTTCAACCTTGCCTGCACCGGTAATCTTTGCGCCTTCTGCGTTGACGTTGATGGAACCGACAGACGCGCCGCTGTTTACGGTAATGGCAGCACCCTGTGTGACTGTGATGCTGTCTACCGAGCCGGAAACCGCCACATCCGTGTTGGCGATGACGCCCTTGCTGACCTTGGTGTCCTTAAAGGTTACACCGCTTTCGCCGCCGCGCAGTACAATGCGGCCGGTGACAGTAACACCCGTCAGGTCGATTCTGCTGACGCCGTCTGCAATGATGAGATCGCCGTTGATGGTCTTGCCGGACAGGGAAACGCCGTTTTCACGCACAATGACGCTGCCGTCCACCGTGGCAGACAGAGAATCGTCTGCATCGGCGTAGGTGCTGGCCATCTCACTGATGACCTTGGCGAATTCTGCACGGGTGATGCTGGTTTTCGGGTTCAGCTTATTATTTGCACCGTTGACATAGCCGTTTTCAATCAATGCAGCTACACTGTTCCGTGCCCATGCAGAGACAGAAGCACCATCGGTGTAATTGTTCAGAACGGACGTATCGCCGCTTTCAAGTGCAAATGCACGCGCGAGGACAACAAAAGCCTCTTCACGGGTGATCGGCGCTTCGGGATTCAGTTTGCCGTTTGCACCCTGAAATGTGCGCATGGCAACGGCCAGTTCGAGATCGTTATAATACCATGCGGAAGTGTTTGCATCGCTGTAAACCGACAGGTCAGCTGTTTTGCGAGCGGCAAAGGCACGGTTGACGATAGCAGCCATCTGGGCACGGAGCAGCAGGCCGGAGCTGTTAATCTGGCCGTTTGAGCCGTTCAGCAGGCCGTTCTGTACAGCGTTGCGCAGGCCGGCTGCGGACCAGTCGGTTGGGAAATCGGTAAAATCTTCAGGCGAAGCAGCGAATGCATTCGCTGGCAGGAGCATAGCTCCTGCCAAAAGCATCGCAAGGGTACGTTTTTTGTTCAAGTATATTTTCCTCCTTGTTGTTAGACTGGGCTAACCATACCGGTAAAAATTTTCCTTTCCATAGGAAAGGAGCGTGATCACAATGAGTTATCATACACTAACTCATAAGTAGGTAATAAAATATCATAAAGATTTTGTGGTGTCAAATCCTGATATTTACAGGAAAGAACGGCCGTATCATATAAACAACATAAAAAGTACACAAAATCCTGCAAAGAGTTAGGAGAAACTAACTCTGGATGTGATTTTTGATAAAGGAAAAATTTTTTGTATGTGCGATACATATTGTTTACAGCGGAAAAGGCACAAAGCAGCACATAATTTCTGTGGAAATAATAAAAATACGGTATAGAAGCTAGCAATATGCGATAAAGATTACAACTGAATATTGAAATATCATAGGGAAGATGGTGCGCTGCATTATTTTCTGTGCTTGTCGGCGTACAGCGGTAGGTGATGTTTTATAGGGCATTTGTACAGGGGAGCCATATTTATAAAGGTATGTATAGAGTGTACAAATTTCCTGTAAAATATTTTTTTGAAAAAGTTGAAGAAAAGTGTTGACATTAGGCGTATACTGCGGTATACTAAATAAGCTGTTGATGAGCGGTTGAGAACAACGAAAAGTTGTGAAAAATCTTTGAAAACAGCAGATTGTACCTTGTAAATTAAACAACGATGTGCTTAAACCTTTGTTCAAAAAAACGAAGGTTGTAGTGCGAACCTGAAATTTCGAGAGTTTTTTACTCTTGGTAAAT
>OKSH01002492.1_pt1 | contig 13552 bp, 25 predicted proteins | sample 1601231 | NCBI WGS metagenome assembly OKSH01 (sample SAMEA3541596, study PRJEB24748) | human gut metagenome | biome: human gut; feature: human-associated habitat; material: faeces | place: China | collected 2012 | reverse complement strand
AAAGGGGCAGAAAAACCTTTCAAAATATGATGTGATGGGAGATAGGAGAAAATGATTTTCAAAATTACTATCAAGGAAGTCCATGAAGCAGTTGTTGATATTGATGCAGAAAATTACTATGAAGCACTAGAAAAAGTTGAATATGACTACTGGAAAAATCCAAATGACTACTTACTTGAACCCAAAGACACAACATTTGAATAAAAATAAGCCCCGCCTTTTGGCGGGGCGATTTCTTTAATAAAAATCAAAGAACATTACGCCGAGCGTGATATTTGTTACATTATCGGCGTTTGTATAGGAATTGATAGACCCATCGGTGTTTACCTGAATATCAATAGCATTTTCTCCGTTAGAGGCTCTATAATATCCGGCATTATAAATTGTTAATCTTTGAGCGGGCCAATAGGTATTATCTGGCAGTTGTCCAATTTTAGTAGAATTAGTAATTGACTGGGCTGAACCATAAATTTGACCTTTAATCCAATAAATTTTTGAGTTGTTATTATAATAAGCGTACAATGTACCATTCCAACCGCTAAAACTGCTTGTAATTTGTCCTGTTTTAACATTCCCAATGTTATTTATCGCTTCATTAGCTTTATTCAATGCGTTATTAGCTGTAGCAGAAGCCTGATTCGCGGCGGTGGAAGCCGCGTTCGCGGTAGTTTTTGCAGAAGAAGCGTCGGCTGTCGCGGTACTGATATCAGATTCAGCAACAGTTGCCCAAGTGTCAATTTTTTCCATGTCCTCATTGTAATCGGTCAACCAGTCTGGCTTGTCGTTGCCCACAAACTGGGACAAATCGAGTGTAGTTGTTTTATTCGTGCTAGCCATAATAATTTTCTCCTTTTGTTTAAGTTTTAGAGTTCCAAGCGTAGTTGTATGATGTCCAGTTTTTACCGTTGTAAGCATCTGCTGTTAAGTCAAGCGCTTTATATTCGTTTGCAGTTAGGCCGTTTGTTCTCAACTGTTGTGTTAATTCGTTCATAGCCTGTTGTGTAGAAGTAAAAACACCTGTAATTGCAGAATACACGCCGTAAATAAGTTTATGCCATATGAAACGCGCGGCGGTTGCATAGTTAAAAGCGGTAACATTGTAAGCCTTATATTTTGTCGCGGTCAAACCCAATTTAGCATATTCATATGCTGTAATTCCAGTTTGCCGCACACCTGCGTACATATCATTCAAAGTATTCTTTAAACTGTCCATTTTATTGTACACAGGATTGTTAATAATTGTTTCATCCCCAAGCCTGTTTACAACTTCTTCCAATTTCTGGTTAACAATTGTAATTAAATAATTATAGAAAATTTCATTATTTTTGTTAACCGTATCAATTATCCCAACTATTTTTTCATTAACTTCCTGCGTAAATTGTGCATATTGGTTTTCCAGATTTTCAATTTTTCCGTCAACCGAACTCTCAAAATCTTCAATATCTTTAATAATCGAGTTCAGTTGTTCGGTCACATAATTTTTAACCCATTCTTCGGTTACGGGTGTGTACGTGTTTAAAATTGCTATTACATCATTTATTGCTCCTTGCAATTTACACAATGCTTCATAATACGATAGCGCATCAGCATATGCAGACGGTAAAGCGGGAGTACAACACCGAACCACATTTAGAAAATCCATATTGTTTTCACCTCCTTTAATAAAGCTTCATAAAGCAGTTTTGTATTTCCGGGTTGTTTATAATTTCCATGTCGATATTCAAGAAAGTTTCCCGGTAGTCTTTTAGCAACTCACTTAAATTATGGTACATATTTCCGCGTACTTTCTTTTCAAAATTTCTATCGCGTTTCTGCAAATTGTTTGCAGTTGAAGAAGCCGAGGAATCATTCAAAGTTGCAGAAGTTAAATATTTTTCGTCTGCGATAGCACCATTATCAAGCAACCCTTGCGGGGTATCGCTATAAAGGCTCTTTCCGTCTGCTGTGTCTGTGCGCGTGCCGTCACTCTTAACATTTTCGAGTTCCATATTTGTTTCAACGTAATTATAAGCATTCAATGGGTCAAAGTCAAGTTGAGCACTCTTGTAAAGTTGGTTGTAGTATGGCATTATTTCATCCATAGTGCGGTTAAGATAAAGCTTAAAAAGCCCCGCTGTTTCTGCTCCAATTTCCCTCATCCAATAATGCGTTATAATTTTATTGTTAAGCGTTTCACGGTAACTTTCATCAAAAATAGGATAGTCCTTTAATCCTATGTCATAACCATTTTGAATAAGTTGTCTTAACTCAACGGTGTAATTACTCATTTTCAATATCACCGCCCATTTCCGGCACAATTGGAATTTCCGAATTAAATTCTACGCTCATGTTAGTGCCAAACATTTCATTTATTTTTTCGCACGCTTGTTTTCGTTCATAGAGATAAGATTCACGTATCATTTCAAGCGAACCAAACGGGGCGGTGGCTTCATTTGCAACAAGCCTTTCCCGTTTATCTGTGAAAGCTGAAACAACACCAAGGCTTGTCAACGCTTCGTTATAAATTTCCGTTTTAACGCTTAGTAAGTCTCTAGCAATAAATGGAATATCCAAGTTAATAGGCTTTATGCTGTCAAGATTCAAGGATTTATCGCCATAAATAAACGGTTGGCCGCCGTCCAATTTCATAATCAAGTTTTTAAGCGATAATCTTTCTTTTTCGTTGCACGCAATGAAAGCCGAAAACTTTTGTAAATTTGCATTTGTTTCTGCATTTCTCTGAATTTCATATAGCTTTTTTGCGTATTCATTTATAATGTAGGCATCACCTGTTCTTGCCATATTATTAAAAATTAGCACGCTATTTGTTTCATCCAACATCCTAAAAGGCATGCCGTTTGCGGCAATTGCACTTCGTTCAGACGGCACGCCGTACCAGTTGAGCGGGCCGGTGTATGCAACACCAAGTCCGAAAAACTGGTCTAAACTATCTTCATAAAAAACAAGTGCCGAACCCTGTGTAATGAGCATTAGTTCGAGATAACGAATGTCAATCCCTTTTGGTACATTTTCCCATTTAAAGCGGGCCAACGCGATATTCAGCAATCGAATTGTATATTCGTTGTAAGTTATATTGTTCAAAGCTAGAGTGTCGAAAAACTGGAAATCTCTACCGCCTATTCCTTTTCTTGCCATTATTACACCTCCTTAAACAATAGAATTATCGAGTGAATAATTTTTAATGTCGTTCGTGTGCCAAAAAGTAACACCCGTTTCAAACGCCTGTTTAATTCGATTGTGTGCTACAACCGGAATATTATCAATTAAATTAGCGTCAACACATTTTACGAAATTCCAAGAGCGGCGGCCATATAAATTAGGCACTTTTGTTTGAAGCGTTTTGTAGCCGTACATTGTAAAATAGTCGTCAATGCGCTTTGCATATTCATAGCGCACACATTTTGGGAACATGTAAAAATACCACTGTCCATTTGCAAAGAAAGAATTTGAAGAAGCTGTATTGCCTCTTGCGCTATCGGGAATTATCTTGTGTTCTTCGATTGTTACAAGTGTATTCGCAATTTTAGTAGCCGCACCTACAACGCTTTCAACTGCCCCGGAAAAATCTCCGGTAAAAACTCCAACACCAGCACCAACAGAACCACCAACAATTGTTGTTAAAGCGTTTAAGTTCATACCCATTTGATTTTGCGCATACCAATTTTTAAAGGTGTCGTTTATCCACGAACAAACCGGAAAAGCGGGCATTGTCAGCGATTCATCAAGTGAGATGTTAAGCCCCTTGTAATTCAAGGGTGTACATACGATAGGTGCCGAACCGCCAAGAGAACTGAACAACACAAAAGGCCCGTTTGGTTCTTGTGCTTCAAAATCAAAAAATTCATAACGGTATTCTTTTCCGCTTGCACCGGAACCGTACAGTTCTAATGCTCTATACGGGTATGTGTACAATTTGTTATTTTTAGGTGTGTAACCATCAAGCGGCGCGAAAATGTTTAGCAGTTTGTTTCCATAAATCCGTTCTGAACCCATACCACTTACCCAACCATAAGACGGGGATGCGGGGAAAATGTTAAGGAGTTCAAGAGGGTACATGAACATAGATACAATGGCATCACCTTTACCACTTTTCGCATATTCATCAACCATTGAAATTGCCATGTCAACACGTTCTTTTTTAGCGTAGTAGTAAGATAAACCAGTAAAAGTGTTATCAAGTAAACTTGATGTCGCAACTCCGTCCAAACGCTCTGAAACAGCTATAATAATGCCGGGTGTAAAATCATATACAGTGCCATAACCACTTGTAATATTTTGGTTATAAACATATTCCCCCGTTTCCAGATTTTCCGGTACAAGGTTGGCTCCAAATGTATCGTCATTTGTGTGCTCGCGCTCAACAAAAGATATTTTTAATGTATCATCTACAAACCATGTTTGGAAAACATCTTGTTCAAAATACACGTCGCTTTTATTTTCATTCTGAAAACGAATATCCGTAATAAAGTTAAAATACCAACGGTTGTTATTACGATAATACATGTAGTTGCAGTTTGCAATTGTTTCATAATTTGCCGGAAACGAAACAAATTTATCGTCTCGCTGATAAGTTGCACCGTCAAGCGTTGCAACAATTTTTGTGGAAAGAAAAGAAAGACGTTCTTCCATATTCTGGAACAATCTAACATGCGCATAGTCGTTCCCCCATGGTATGCCTGCACATAGATAAATTGTTGTATTGGGATTTATTGCCATTTTCTTCTCCTTTATATTTGCCGGGCGGCATTACCCGCCCGGCTATAAACTTTAAGCGTTCACTGTAATAGTGGCTGTACCATTCTTTTCAGTGTTGTAAATAGACGTTGCAGTTACCGTTACGGGACCAGTTTCCGTACTTCCGATTGTGAGCACACCATCACGGGTGATTGTGGTTGCGCTATCAGAATTTCCGGAGATACTCCACGTCACACCCTGCGGGAAAAGTCCTGTTCCCTCTACAGTTGCACTCAGCTGAACCGTAGTTCCCTTATTTACAGTAGTGGAGCTAGGCGAAACAGTAACGCTTGTAATTGTGGGTGCGGTGGTAACAAACGCGACCGCGTTCGCGAACGGGCACACCGCCATAATTCGCCAGTAGTGCGCCCAGTACTGCCAGTAAAGCCCCTGCCCGTTCATATCACGAGTAAATTTCTGCAAAGCGTCCCACACTGCGTAGAAATCTTCATCAATCAGAATAGCATGCGTATCCGCGACAGGAATTTCATCAACCACGATTACGCGGTACTGAACTTTTGCGGGTTCCAGATTGAACAGGGTACTATACCCAAGCACGGCCAAATATGCATCCGTGTCAGCATCGATAATAAGAACCTGTTTTTCTTTCGGAGTTGCGGTAAGAACACCTAAACTATTATAATCTGCACGCATGAAAGACATCTTATTGGAAACGGCTTTCATTTTCGCAAGAGCCATGTGCGCGGATGTGTTGTCGGTAACTTCATCAATTACTTCAACCGCGAACTTGCCCGCCGTACCATACTGCGCAAGCAAATCTTTCATTGTAATAAATTCATCTGTTTCAGCCCCGGAATACATCGAGTTGAAAACAGAACTGATAAAATCGCTAAGACCCTGCCAAGACATAAAGGCCTGTCTCAACATATCGTCAGTAATAGTCTTTTTATAGAAAACCTGATAGTTCAGTTTTGCGAAAGCAGTGGTCACGTCAGGGATTTCACGCTTCATCCATTCTTCCTCTGCCTGGGCAGGGTCGAATTGATGAGCTTTCGCAAGATTGGTATAAACAAGTTCTACCGTATCGCCATATTCAAGAATACCCTTTTTAAGCACGCGCATGGGATTGGTGAATAGCCGATAAGTAATCCATACTCGGCCAATAAGGTTCACAAGGGTATCTACAAAAGCGTTCTGCGTGGGCTGATAATCAAGCACCGCTGTGCCAAATTCCCTGATATTATTTTGCGTAACTTCCGGGAGCCTGTTTTCAAAGCTGGGATTTTCCGCTACCATCTGCGCGCGAATCGCGGTTAAAATCTGCGGCTGATTATTGGTTACATTTGTCAAAACTTTTGCACTTTTCATTTTTCAATTACCTCCTCGTTAAAAATAGATTTAATTTTTTCGGTCTCATCTTTGATATCATCGAAATCATCATCTTTCAAATCTTCAACATGCTTCTTAACAGCATCACGGCCAGTCAGAATTTGAGTAACATAATCACGTTTAAAGTCTTTAAAGGCGTTGGAAATACCGTCCATTTTATCGGACATTTCTTTCCAGTAACGTTCCATTCCCTCTTGTTCATCTTCACTGTCGTGCAATCTGCGCAAATCTTCACGCATATCGTCAGTAAAACCATCTTCACTGTTGTAAAGCCTATCAATAAATTCACGTGCTTCGCTAAGTTTCATTTTAGTTTTCCTCCTTTAACTTTAAATTCGTAATGGCTTCTTTAAGTTCGATATAAGCTTTTGTGTTATCTGAAAGAGCTTGCGTAAAATTTTCCTCACTTTCCCTGTGGGCGTTCATCTGCTTAACGTTTAACCAGACAAGTACACCGCACATTACAATCGGGAAGCCGAGAGTGCTTACAATTTGAGCAACCGCATTATAGTCCATTTTATCACACCCTTTTGTTAGTAAATTCGTTTGCCAGAATTTGAAAATCTGCAACAGTTTTCTGCGAATATAAAATGTTACAGCATTTTCTTACCCCTAGAAATATCCCGTACATTATTCCTACATCTTTAGCATTCGCTTTTTGATAGTTATAATAACTTTCAATATAAAGCGCCTTCAATTTTTCACACATTGGGAAGCTCACTCAAATCTTTATTAAAGATTTTAAGAACCGCTACATCTGTAATATCCTGCCAATAATTCCAGCTTCCGAACTCCTGCACTTTGTTAAGGTTGTCAGGTTTCACGCGAAACTTTCTCTTATTACCAAAGTATACGTAGTTTTCAGGGTCGTTACTTGCGGGACTGTTGATTGTATGCCCGTTTTCAGCGAAAACAACAATAAGCATATTTGCGGTAAAATCGGTCGGCATTGGTGGCTCACCTCCCCCGTATTCCACTTCATAACGCCCAACAATGTTAGGAAAACCATCTTCGGGCGTTACAAGATTATTTGTAATCCCTCGACCGACATGCCATTCTTCATGGCAATGCGGGCCGTTTGTATTGCCAGTCATTCCGAAGTTTCCAATCGGTGTGCCAGCGGTTACACTATCACCAACATTCACAAGGCGTTCTGCATGGTGCGCGGTCAAAACTGTCCTATCAAGAGCTGGATAGTAAATCGCAATGAAATTCCCCCACGACCAGTTGCCGCCCGTGCCGTATTCACTGCGGACCACTTCACCATCACCAATTGCACGCACCATCGTATCACCCATTACCCCGGAAGCATCCCGCGTGTTCCAGTCTTTACCACGATGAGAACCTCCGAAAACCTGTGTAACATTTACAAGTGGGTTAGCCGTAATCCAAGTTGTGTAAGCCATTGTTTTTCTCCTTTTAAATAATTATTTTCAACATGCTTTTAATTTCATGCTGAATTTTTTCATTTTCGTAAGCAAGTGTACCCGTTTCCAGTGCTTCTTTTATTCTTCTAAAAAACGGATGCCGTTCATACTGCTTTACATATTGAATTGACTTGTTGATACTTTCTTTATCTGGTGTAAAAACCATAGTATTATAAGGGTCGTAATCGTATGATATAATTGTCATCCCTGTATCGTAATCAAACCACACGCCGTATTTTTTGTCCCTCCAAACAAGAGTAAAATAAAACCGCGTGTTTTTCCCTTTTTTCATTATCTGCGCTTCATCATCCAAATAGAATTTATTATCAACAGAATAATCTGCATAACCGAGAGCGCGAGACATTTGCCCAAACCTTGTATTTTCTTTTGCTCTTTTAAATTCCGCACTTGTCGGAACTACCTGTAAAAGTATGTTATCTCTTACAACTGCATTTTTATTTTTCGGCAGTGATAAATCCCATTGTATAAAATATGGGTTTGCCATTGAAATTGCATTGCCAAGCATAAATAAGATAACATCGTCTCGCATTCGGGCTATTGTATCGTACAAATCGAATAAAAGGAAAGGCTCATTGCGCAAATAAGATGAATGCGGCTTGTCAATTATAAACTCCTCAAAAATCAGATTTGAAATGTCAGGAAAAGCACTCGATTTATAATCGCTTGCTTTCGTTAACGCAAAAGTGTACCCGGCCAACTCCTCATTTATGTACCATTGACCACCGTCATACTCTATTTTGGTGTCGGGAAAAACTTGATTTTTAATAATGTCGTTGAAATATTTGTCAGCGGTTTTTAATAGCTCATCTTTATATCTCCGAATATACCCGAACTGTTTACCTTTTTTAAGGAAGTCCCGTACCGCTTTGATTTTCCATTGGTATGATTTGCCAATTCCACGGCCCCCAAGCACAATGTTAAAAAGCGCGTTATAAGATAACGTATTATTTATATCATAATACATGAAAATCACCTCAACAGGATTTACAGGCAGAAATATTATAGCTTGCAAGGCCCGATGTTACAGACGGTCGGTTTCACCCGTTGCACTCCGCTGTAAATACTATTTACATTTCCTGTAAATCCTATTATAATCATACCTGTAATTTACAAATTATGCCATGAATTTTTGTTGTTCAAATATGGATAATTGATTCAAATAGCTTTTGATAAAGTTTCTTTAGTTGCTTATAATATTTTAAAATTCTTTCATTCTTCTAACCTCCATCCATTCATATATTTTAAATTGGTTTCGCAAAGCGTACATTTTTCTTTGGATAATTCTTCAAGATTTCTTTTTAACTCTTTGTTTTCACGTTCAATCCGATTGATTTTAATAATTGCTTTTGCGAGTTTCAAACTAATTTCATCATATAAACCGCACATCTCATTATATTTACGCTCCATGATATCATTTTCGTCATAGATTCTTTTACTATCTTTAATCAAATTCACATAGGCTCTTTTCAAGTTGGAATATTTATCAATAAAATTATTATACATACAAATTTACCCCCTTATATTAAACTCTTTATCAACCAGAACTATCCCGCCATCAACGTGAACGGGCATGAGTTTCCCCGTATACGTTGCGCACGGATGAAAGTTTTCCCATGTTACCTGCTCCTTTCCCTTGTCTGGCAAGCCCGCGCAAGTAACATGTAATTTACCATCTATTTCTTCAATGTATGTTTTCGGCCTTAAAAATCGTGCTCTTGTAAAATGGCTTTCGTGCGCCCACGCGCCGAGTTTATAATCATCTATCTCGATGAACTTTTTAATATCTTCCACCGGCAAAGTTGTGTGGATACTATCTGTATCGCTGTAAATGTACATGTCTTTACCATATTTTTCTATGCTGTATTCCTTTATTTTTTGACTGGTTTCAATCGTGTATCTACGTGCGTAAGCCGTAATAAATGCACCAACAGGTAGATACAAGGCTTCCCTTGTTTCTGGTGGGGATGTTCTGTATTTCACAACACCTTTATCAAGGTACGGATGCTTTTTCGCGCATATAGGGTCAAGCGCAAATTTACCATATAATGAATTTAGCATGATTTTCGACCAGTTTCGCATAGTAGGATTATGTTCTTTACCCGCCTTTATTTTCTCCTGCATCCATTTATCAATGTACTTTTTAAACAAATCTTTTGATGCACGAAACTTCCACCCACGAATGTATTCTAGGTTATAAACATTGTAGTGTTTTAAAAACAACTCAAAATCCACATTTGTTAAACAGAGTGGAACAATGTCACCATTACTTGAAGTTACATATTCTGTTTGTACAAAGCGGCTATTCCCTTTTAATTGAATTGTCGGCAAATATCCCTCTTTTAATTCAAACTCACATTTAAACAGCTGAATGTATAGAGGCCGTTCTGCATCTTCAACATATTCACCGTCATAAAATTTCGGTTCACCCCAAGGCAAATCACAATAATACATACGGGATGGATACAGACTATTCACATCAAATACATTACCTTCACCTACATCTTTATCGGCGTATATCGGGTTAAGATAAGTAAAGCCGCCTTTATAGGATTTACGGATATCCTTGTCGTAATTCGGCTCGGGAAACAACGTTCTAAACCTCCTTTTTCCAATGATGCTTTTAAAATCTTCTAATGCGCAACTTCCTTGTGTTAGTTTTTCAAACCCCATTTTAAAAATACGGTCTAGCGCAAGTGACATTATTTGAACATCGTGTTTCAAATATTCAGTTTCTTCTTTCGTTAAAATGTGGTTTGTCCCGCGTGGGGCATTATAATCAATTTCAAGTTTTTGAATATCCAGATGGAATGCTTTTGCTATTTCATCGACTGAATAATTCAATAGTTTCATACTGTCACGCAATTCTAAGCTATTTCCATTTTCAAACCGTATCTTTATTTTGTAAAACTGGCCCATATCGGATATTAGCGCGTTGAATTGCTTGTTGTAAAGTTTCTTTGTTTCTACATATCCATATCCATGATTTAATAGATAACTAATGCAGAATTCACCGTCGAATTTCAGGTTGTGAAAATAAAGAATTAAATTTCCGCTTTCTTCACATGTTTTGAAAAAACTTTCTATGCTATTTCCTGTTACTATGTTATCTATAACGCCAATTTCGCAAACGGCCCAAGCCCAAACCCTGCAATCATTTTTATCTGTTGTGGTTTCAAAATCTGCGGTAAACATTACAAATTTAAAACCGCTAAAGCGTTTTCAATTTTATTTATCATAGCATTTATAGCTTCTTCACCATATGAATATTCAATTTCCAAATATGAGCCATATGACGGGTCTTGACTTGCGTAATAGAAAGCAGTGCCGTTTATTTTACTGATTCTATCAACTAATTTGTCTCCTGCCGCACCAAAATTATTTTGAATGGCCTTAATATAATTTCTTTTGTAGCTATCATCCAAAAAAGTTAAATAACCGCTACGACCACGGTTTTGTGCGGTTTCCAATCTCTTTTTAACTTCCATCAGTGTCCTGCCTGAACCTTTTGTAATAGGCCTTAAACTTTCTTGTTCAATCGTGTAGAATGAGCCTCTACGCTGTGCCTCCAGAATTTCAAACCTTTTCATAGTCTGCTTATTCGCTTTTGTTATTGCACGTTCGACTTGTTCACGAACAAATAGCGGAACTTCTAAACTGCTACCAGCCTTATACTTTACCATCTTTTGTTTTTCAGGTTTTGCCAATTCCTGTAAACGGTTCAGCTCCCGCGCTATTTCTGCATCGGTTCTTCCTCGCATTACTTCTGTACGTGTCAAAGTGTCCAGAATTTTAAACGCTTCATTTTTCGACTGCAATTGAAGTAGCCGTCTGTTGTATGCTCGAATTTCTTTATCAATATCCCTTGTTCTTAAATTCCCAGCGGTGTATTTCATCTTTCAACACCTACTTTCTAAATAGTGCGCCCCGGGTAACCGGGGCGCTGTTTTTCCTCTTACTCGAAATCCAAAACCATGATTTTCGGCCGAACACTTTCGCCGATTTTAGAACATGTAATGAAACCGGACTTCACGTTGATTTTATTCATACCATCATCAAAATCGGTCAAATCAACATCTTTTCTGAAAAAGACTGAATAGAACATTCTGTCGCCATCACTGTTTTTTACAGACGTGGACGCGTAAAGCTTTCCGTTACTCCCCGTTTTTACCCAGAACGTCAATTCGCCTTTAATATTAAAAACTGTTTCTACACGTTCTTTAGTTTCTGCTTTCTTTTTATAAGCCATTTTAAATTACTCCCATTCTAAATTATTCGTTTACAAGCGTGCCGTGTTCTTTTACAATTTCTGCGCTGATTTCATAAATATTATAAATTTTCTCTTTATTCGCAATTCCAATAAACTTTTCACCCTTGGCTTTCATTGCCTTTTTGAAATCCGAATCATTCTTGTAAAAACCGTCCATTGTTTCAACACAGAAATTCCCGTCTTTCTCCTTGATAACGCTATAAATACGTCCCTCATAAATCTTTACTTTCATTTTAAATTATCTCCTTTTATTTTGTGATTATATTATAAACGGCATTTAATAAAACGTCAACCCTCCTTTTAAGCATTTCTGCCGTTTTTAACATTATTCGTAATCTTCGTCATAATATCCATTATAGGAACAGTAGTCGCATTTATCCCCATTTTCTTTACTTTCTCTGTTTGCGTCCGCAACTTCATATAATGCGTCCCTTATTTGCGCTAATGCATTTGTTAAACCTATGTCTATCATTTTAAATCCCTCCAATTATTTGCGGATTTAATTATGGCAACTATTCCAACTAAAGAGCATAATATTAAACCTATTCCAACCGTCCTAAGAGCGTTTACAAAATCTAAGTACATTATTAATCCTCACAGTTTTTATATGCATCTTTTAAAATACCATCTTCCCAGTAAACCAACCTATATTCATCTTCGTTCATGTGTACAAAACCATATTCAACTTCGGATAGCATATTTACACCGTCTACCATTTGTAATGCGATATCAATATCTAGTCTTGCCGTTTCGTTTAAATATGCAATGTGTTCTCTTTTAAGTTTCATTGTAGTACCTCCAACTTTCTTCCGCATTCTGGGCAAAATTTAGGCATATAAACACTCAATGTACGCCATCTGTTTTGGATAAGGTTTTCCGATAAAATTATCAATGGCATTCCACCACCACTTCTTATAAGTGTTCTTGAATCTTTTCCATTGTCATTCACAACAAAATAAGCAAAATTTTCGTCTTTGCAACAAAATCTACAATTACACATTTATAATCAACTCCTTTTTTCTATCGGCATAATATACATACTTATAGCATTTTAACCCTTTTCCCGCGAATAACATTGCATATTTATAATTCCCCTCAAATAATATTTCCCCATGGGAAATTATCTTAACATTTCTAACCTTATATCGACTTATAATGTCTTTTATAACATTACATACACTCATTTCACACATTTATAATCAGCCCCCCCTGTTTCTTTAAAATATTCGTAGCATACCCATTCCGTATTTTCACACGCATATCGGTCTAAATAATCTTGTGTATCATTGAATATTTCATCTTCACCAAGCCAGATTATCTTTTTCGGGTTGTATAACTTCACTAAATCACATATAGTATTCATTCTAATCTTCCCCTAACATTTCTTGAAAATGTAACAAATAACCATTGTCCCAAAGCTCAACGTAGAATTTCTCTTCACATATGTACACGATTGTTTCCAGTTTTTCGCGATTTACTGTTATTTCACTTTTTCGAATTATTGCGCCGTATTTCTGCACTTTCCAATGCTCGGCCGGGTTTACAATGCTCATACCTTTCTCTTTCCTCCTCGCTCTTTATACTCTTTAACAAGTCGGTCTATCATTCTTTTGTGAGCTTCAATTGCATAAATATTTGTTTTGTATGAAAGTTCTTGGCGTTCTTTTTTGATAAGGTTGTAAATAGTGTTTAGATTTGTCATTTTCTCCTATCTCCCATCACATCATATTTTGAAAGGTTTTTCTGCCCCTTT
>OKSH01002483.1_pt1 | contig 13594 bp, 8 predicted proteins | sample 1601231 | NCBI WGS metagenome assembly OKSH01 (sample SAMEA3541596, study PRJEB24748) | human gut metagenome | biome: human gut; feature: human-associated habitat; material: faeces | place: China | collected 2012 | reverse complement strand
GGTTTAGCTTAAGCGAGCTGGTTATGGAAAAGATTCTGATATTTGAACCTTTGTTTTACCAGGAGGAAAAGGTTCTGGAATATAACATAGAAGATGATGTGCTGATGATGGGAAATCCCTCCCGGATGGGGCAGCTGATTAAGGCCCTTATGGACAACGCGGTTAAATACTGCGTACCCAGGGGACGGGCGGAGATAAGGCTGGAGAAGACAGGCCGCAGCAGGGCCAGGCTGTGGGTGTGCAGCCAGGGAGAACCCATACCTGAGGATAAGCGCACATTGATTTTCAGAAGGTTTTACAGGGACGACAGCGCCAGAAGCAGCACAAGTGGTTATGGCCTGGGACTGGCCATAGCGGCAGAGACAGCCAGGAGCCACAGGGCCAGGATTGGGGTGGAGTATAAGGACGGAATGAACTGCTTTTATGTGACAGTGAAAAGGAAGAGGGGGTAATAGAGGGTGGTATTAAAAAGACAGTATTAAAAAGGGGAATGGTATTCTCCTTTTTATTTTAACAGGAATGTGTTAGAATGTTTTTATATATTGAAACAATACACGCAAACGGCTGCCTGCTGCAGTCTAAGGGGAGGACTAGGAAGATGGGGAAACAACCGCGGGATGCGGAGAATACCACCAGAGCCTTTTTTAAGGAATACATGGTAAACCGGAATGTGGAAGCCACACTTGACTGGCTGATGGATGATGTACAGTGGATAGGCACTGGGAAGGGTGAGTATTCCTGCGGAAAGGAACAGGTCCTTAAGGCGCTGGACCAGGAGTTTTCACTGGACCCGGACGCCTACCGGCTTATATGGGAGGATATAAGGGAGAACAGCCTCACCCCTGACTGCGCCGTCATGCAGGGCAGGCTTACTGTGGTGCGCATACTTTCCGACGGCAAGAACTTTGCCATGGGTGTGCGCGTTACTTCCACCTGTGTCCGCACAGCGAAAGGGTTTAAAGTGGCATCCATCCATGCGTCCGTGCCTGCTGATTTTCAGGAGGAGGGTGAATTCTTTCCCCTTTCCTTTGCAGAATCCGTAAGTGAGGAATATGCCCGCCGCATGGGCAGAAGCGCCCTGGAGCTGCTGGGGAAGACTATCCCAGGAGGTATGCTGGGCACCTACTTTGAACCGGGCTTTCCGCTGTACTATGTCAATGACAGGATGCTGGACTGTTTGGGATATACATATGAAGAGTTCAGCCAGGACAGTCAGGGCATGGTGGGTAACTGCATCCATCCCCAGGACCGGGAAAGGGTGTACGGGGTGGTCCGGGACGCCTTTGGCAAAGTCCGGGATTATGGGGTGCGCTACCGCATCCGGAAAAAGAACGGCCGGTATATCCATGTATATGAGACGGGTAATTTTGCCCAGGCAGAGGATGGAAGAGATATCTGCCTGAGCGTGGTACGGGATATTTCCGCCGAGGTGGAGGCCGAGGAGCGGCTGAAACAGGAGAACCGGGAAAAGGAACGCCAGGCCAGCCGGTACGACCAGCTGTTCCAGTCGGTTCTCTGCGGCATCATGCAGTGGAAGCCGCTGGACCGGGAACGTGTGGTGTTTAAGAATGCCAACCGGGAGAGCATACGGATTCTGGGATATGAGCCGGAGGAGTTCTGGTCCCACGGAGTCTGGCAATGGAAGGAGCTGATTGCCGAAGCGGATTACCAGATGAAGCTGGACCAGCTGGACAATCTGGAAAAGGCAGGCGACAGCATGAATTTCCAGTACCGTGTCCGCCAGAAGGACGGAACGTCCTGTTGGATACTGGGAAAACTGGAGATGGTGGAGGACGGGGACGGGGAGCTGATTGCCCAGAGCGTATTTCTGGACATTGACATCCGCAAGCGCACCGAACACCAGAACCAGCAGCTTAAGGAGCTGGCCGAGGCAAACAGCGCCATCCTGAACATGGCTCTGGAGCACACATCCCTGTGTGAGTTTTACTATTACCCGGACCGGCGGACCTGCGTCATTCCGGACAGGACCAGCGCCCGGTACCAGTGCGGCAGCCGGTATGTGAATATGCCGGAAAGCTTTGCGGATGAGATGGTGGCGCCTGAATGCCGAAGGGATTTTATCCGGATGTACGAGGATATCCACAGTGGGAAGAGGACTGCCTCAGCCCAGTTTCTGACCGTCAAGAATTCCTGGTGCAGGGTGACCATGTCAGCGGTGGAATACGGAGAAAACGGACAGAACGGAACCGTGCTGGGAATCATAGAGGACATCACAAAGGAACAGACCATGGCTATGGCCTTGGAGGAGGCCAAATCCAGGGATTTACTGACCGGACTGTGGAACAGGGAGGCGGGGACCAGGATAGCCCAGGAGTATATGGCCAAAAAACCCCTGGGAGAGCGCTGCGCCCTCATGCTGCTGGATATGGACAACTTTACCCGCATCAACCAGGAGGAAGGCGTTGCCTTTGCCAATGCCGTTCTCCAGGAGGTGGCCGATATCCTGCGGGCTGAGACGGAGCCGGATGATATAAGGGTGCGTATGGGCGGCGATGAGTTCATGCTGGTGTTAAAGGGCAGGGGAAAGGCCGGGGCAACGGTGACAGGTCCCCGCATCGCGGCCAGGGTCCGGGAGCTGTTGCTTCAGTCGGACAAGGACATCAGCATATCGGTCAGCATCGGCATGTGCGCCACCGAGGTGGTGGACGAGTACAGCGGCCTGTACCGGTGCGCGGAGAGCACTCTTAAATATGTGAAGGAAAACTGTCAGGGCAATGCGGCCTGTTATCTGGACACCTCCAACGAGCTGGGAGAGATGCTGACGGACCTGTATACGGAGAAACACCAGCTCAATACCATAGAGCAGGGCCTGACCGAGCAGAGGGAGGATCTGGTTTCCTTTGCCCTGGACCTTCTGGGAAAGGCCAGGAATTTAAACGACGCCGTGCAGCTGCTCTTTGCCAGGCTGGGCAAGACGTTCGGCCTGGACCGGGTGTCACTTCTGGATGTGGACCGTGATTATCTGACCTGCCGCTTCAGTTACCAGTGGGCCAGGGATAAGACGGACCTGATGATGCATAAGACCTTTTACATCACAAGGGAGCAGTATGAGCAGTGGCCCGGTCAATTTGACCCGTCAGGCCTGAACAGACACGCTGTCTATGATGAGTCGTCCATGAGCTGTCTCCAGGCAGCCATATGGAACCAGGGCATGTTTGCGGGCATTCTGAGTTTTGAGGTGAAGGCGGACGGATATAGCTGGAACGACGAGCAGAGGAAGCTTTTGGAGGAGCTGAGCAAAATCATCCCGTCCTTTGTGATGAAGGCCAGGGCGGATGCCGTAAGCCAGGCCAAGACGGATTTCCTGTCGCGGATGAGCCATGAGATACGCACGCCGCTTAACGCCATAGTGGGCATGACCGCCATTGCCAGAAATGTGGTGGACCACAGGGACAGGGTGCTGGAATGCCTGGATAAATTAGAGACATCCAACCAGTATCTCATCAGCCTTATCAATGATATCCTGGACATGTCCCGCATTGAGAGCGGAAAGATGGAGTTGAATGTGCAGCCCATGGACATGGAGGATTTCGTCAGATCCCTGGAGGGCATGATGCGGCCCCAGGCAGAACAGAAGGGGCTCCGGTTTATTGTGGAAAACAGATGCTGTCAGGGGCTGGCCCTTGTGACGGACCGCCTGCGGCTGGAACAGGTGCTGATTAATATTATCGGAAATGCTGTCAAGTTTACAGGAGAGGGAGGGGATGTGGTATTTTCCATTACACCGGAGGAAAGATGTTCCGGCGGCCAGCGTCTCACATTTTCCGTAAAGGACACGGGAATCGGAATTGCCAGCGAAGCCCTGGACAGCATTTTCAATGCTTTTGAGCAGGCGGAGAAAAACACTTCTGTCAGGTACGGGGGAACCGGGCTGGGGCTTGCTATTTCCAGCCGCCTGGTCCAGATGATGGGCGGTACGCTGGGAGTCCGAAGTGTTCTGGGAGAGGGATCGGAGTTCTATTTCACCCTGACCCTGCCCATTGGAAAGCTGGACGGGGAGACACCCCGCAGCAGAGAGCCGGAGCACCATGATTTCCACGGCAGGCGTTTGCTGGTTGTGGAGGACAACCTGTTAAACCAGGAGATTGCGCAGTCGCTTCTGGAGATGGAAGGCTTTCTGGTGGAAACGGCGGAAAACGGACAGGCCGCCCTGGATGCCTTCGGGAGCCATGAACCGGGATACTATGACGCGGTGCTCATGGATATACGCATGCCTGTGATGGACGGAATCGAGGCTACCAGACGTATCCGAACCATGGAGCGGCCGGATTCCAGGACCATTCCCATTATCGCCATGACAGCCAATGCATTTGATCAGGACAGCAGGAAGTCCCTGGACAGCGGCATGAACGGACACCTGTCCAAGCCCATTCGCGTGGAGGAACTGCTGGGAATGCTGGATGCATGTCTGTAAACGGATGCGGTTGTGGATATTAGATAAAAAAACAGACGGCATGTTCAGAAATCACGACAAAATTACTTAAAAAGCGGTTTTTACCCTCCTTCTTTTCTGCTATGATGAAATCATCAGAAATGAGAAGGAGGGTATTATTATGAAGAAAAAACTGGCACTTTTGTTGGCATGCTCCATGGCTTTAAGCCTTACTGCCTGCGGAGGCGGCAGCAAGCCGGCAGAAACCACGGCCGCGCCTGAGACCACCACGGCAGCAGCTTCGGAGGCTGCAAAGGAAGAGAGCAAGGAGGACGCGGCAGAAACCACAGCAGCTGAGGCTGCGGGCGGGGACATGGACGCCCTTATCGAGGCAGCCAAGGCGGAAGGCGAACTGACGGTATACGGCTCCTGCGAGGAGGAATATCTGTCTGCTGCCTGCCAGAATTTTGAGAAGCTGTACGGAATCAAGACAAAATACCAGAGACTTTCCACATCAGAGGTTTATACCAAGATATCCGAGGAAGCAGGCAAGCCGTCTGCCGACGTATGGTTCGGCGGAACCACAGACCCCTATAACGAGGCAGTGGCTGACGGCCTTCTGATGGAGTATAACGCCATCAATGCCAAGAACCTGATCGGCGACCAGTACAAGGATCCGACCAACTGCTGGTATGGTATCTATAAGGGAATCCTGGGCTTTATGGTCAATACGGAAGAACTGGACCGTCTGGGCCTGGAAGCTCCCAAGACATGGGATGACCTTACCAAGGAAGAGTACAAGGGACTCATCATGCTGTCCAACCCCAACACGGCCGGCACGGCAAAACTGCTCATCAACACCATGGTTCAGATGAAGGGACACGATGAGGCCATGGAATATTTCAAGGCCCTGGACAAGAACATTTCCCAGTATACCAAGTCCGGTTCCGGCCCATCCAAGATGGTAGGCCCGGGCGAGTGCGTAATCGGAATCGGTTTCCTTCATGACGGCATTTACCAGATTCTTCAGGGCTATGACAATATCCAGTTAATCGTTCCTGAGGACGGAACCTCCTTTGAGGTAGGCGCTACCGCCATCTTCAACGGATGCGCACATCCAAACGCAGCCAAGCTGTGGATTGAATACGCCCTGTCTCCTGACTGTGTGGACCACGCCAAGGAGAATGGCTCCTATCAGTTCCTGGTATTAAGTAATGCCACCCAGCCTGAGGAAGCTACGAAATTTGGTCTGGATATGAACAATACCATTGACTATGATTTTGAGGATGCAAAGGAAAACAGTGCCAAGTATGTAGAGGACTTCTTCGCAGCTCTTGGAAGCTCCTCCGACAGCGCGGACTCCAGCCGTTTCTTGACAGAATAGGCAGAGCTTCTGCCGGTGTCCGGCACTTGGAAACGTAATGTAGTGTAAGCCTGCAAACGGGTGCTGCGTAATGGTTGACATCATTCATTACGCAGCATTTGTTACATTATGGTCCTGGTTCGGCAAAAGGGATCATAAGAAACAGAGAGGAAAGAAATCAAGAGGAAAGAATTCCTCGGGAAAGGGGGCCTCATTGTGGCCAGAAAACAGAGCGCTGAGCTGGAGCGCAAGAAATTTTTTTCAGACCCCATACTGGTGAGTATGATTGTGGTACTGCTGGTATTCCTGGCATTGTTTATCCTGTACCCCCTTCTGATGCTGCTGGTAGACAGCTTTTATTCGGAAGGTAAGATTACCCTGGAGGTATTCGGGAGGGTGCTGAGCCTGGAGCGGTTCCAGAAGGCTTTCAAAAACACCCTGGTGTTAGGCATGATTACGGGAATCGCATCCACTGCCATCGGCCTGCTGTTTGCCTATGTGGAGGTGTATGTAAAGCTTAAGACAAAGGTGCTTGAGAAGCTGTTTGCCATGGTTTCCATGCTTCCCGTTGTTTCTCCTCCTTTTGTGCTGTCTCTGTCCATGATTATGCTGTTCGGACGAAGCGGCATCATCACCCGCTCCCTTTTGGGAATCTATGATTCCAATGTATATGGGCTTAAGGGAATCGCCATTGTGCAGACACTGACCTTTTTCCCTGTATGCTATCTGATGCTTAAGGGACTCCTTAAGAATATCGACCCCTCCCTGGAGGAGGCAACCAGGGACATGGGAGCCTCCCGCTGGAAAGTGTTTACCAGCGTTACATTCCCCCTTCTCCTTCCCGGACTGGGCAATGCATTCCTGGTAACCTTTATCGAGTCCGTGGCGGATTTTGCCAACCCCATGCTGATTGGAGGTTCCTACGACACACTGGCCACCACCATCTACCTGCAGGTAACAGGGGCCTATGATTCCACCGGAGCCGCTGCCATGTCCGTGGTGCTTTTATCCCTGACCGTGGTCCTGTTCCTGATTCAGAAGTATTACCTTGAGAAGAAAACCGCAGCCACCCTTACGGGAAAGGCTTCCCGTATGAGGATGCTCATAGAGGATAAGAGCGTTACGGTTCCCCTGACCATTTTCTGCGGCGCCGTGTCAGTCTTTGTCATGCTGATGTACATTATGGTGCCCTTTGGCGCGCTGTTCACCCTTTGGGGCAGGGATTACAGCCTGAGCCTTAAATGGTTCCAGTACATGTTTAAGACCAGCGGACTTAAGGCTTTTAAGGACTCCTTTGTCCTGTCCCTGATTGCGGCTCCCCTGACAGCTTTTCTGTCCATGGTCATCTCTTACCTGGTGGTAAAGAAACGGTTTAAGGCCAAAGGGTTCATCGAATTTGTATCCATGCTGGCCATGGCGGTTCCCGGCACTGTGCTGGGTATCGGATATATCAGGGGTTATGCCAACGGTCTGTTCAGGACCGGCGTCATGAGCGGCCTTTACGGCACCGGCCTGATTCTGATTATCGTTTTCATTGTGCGAAGCCTTCCCACCGGCACCAGAAGCGGAATCTCAGCCCTGCGCCAGATAGACAAGTCCATCGAGGAATCAGCCTACGATATGGGCGCTAACTCTGCCAAGGTGTTTATGACCGTAACCCTTCCCCTGATTAAGGATTCCTTTTTCAGCGGGCTGGTGACTGCTTTTGTGCGGAGCATCACGGCAATTTCCGCCATCATTCTTCTGGTGACGCCCGATTTCCTGCTCATCACCTGCCAGATCAATGAGCAGGCCGAGAAGGGAAATTACGGCGTGGCATGCGCCTATGCAACCGTTCTGATTATCATAACCTACGGCGCGGTGCTTATCATGAATACACTGATGAAGTTCTTTGGAGTCAGCAGGAAGATAAAGCAGGAGAATTAAGCGCTCATAGCGGGACGCTGCGCTAAGCGGCCAAAGGACGCCCGCAAAGCGCCAGCGGCATGCATCGCACGTAAGCGTCTAAAAGACAGACGCCAAGTGCTCATAGCAAGGAGGAAAGTTGATATGGAGAAACAGAAAAAGGGTGTTCGTCTGGAACACATTTCCAAAATATATACAGATCCAAAGACAGGAAAGGAATTCTATGCGGTGCAGGATACCACCCTGGATATCGAGCCCGGAAGCTTCGTGACACTCCTGGGGCCTTCCGGGTGCGGTAAGACCACTACCCTGCGCATGATTGCGGGATTTGAGAGCCCGGATGAGGGGGATATCTACCTGGGGGATGAGGCTATCAATGCCCTGACACCCAATAAGAGGGATACGGCCATGGTGTTCCAGAGCTACGCCCTTCTGCCCCATTACAATGTATTTGACAATGTGGCCTATGGCCTTAAGATTCGCAAGCTCCCCAAGGAGGAGATTCATGAGAGAGTCATGAACATCCTTAAGCTGGTGGAGATGGAGGGCATGGAGTCCCGTATGACCAACCAGCTCTCCGGCGGCCAGCAGCAGCGTGTGGCCCTGGCCAGGGCCCTTGTCATTGAGCCCAGCGTACTGCTTTTTGACGAACCATTAAGCAATCTGGATGCCAAGCTGAGGGTCACCATGAGGACGGAAATCCGTAAAATCCAGCAGAAGGTAGGCATTACGGCCATCTACGTGACCCATGACCAGTCCGAGGCCATGAGTATTTCCGATAAAATCATTATCATGAGCAAGGGAAAGGTGGAGCAGATTGGGACGCCCAGGGAGATTTACTACCATCCCAATTCCAGGTTCGTGGCGGACTTTATCGGTGAAGCCAATTTCCTGGAGGCCAGGGTCAGATCCGCAAGCGGTGAGAAAGCGGTCATCGACGTGGTGGGTCAGGAGCTTACGGTGAACAATTTCGCAAAGGCAGGGCCGGGGGATGACGTGGTGCTGGTTATCCGGCCTGAGGGAGCCACCCTGGCGGAGCAGGGGCTTTTGGAAGGCACTGTCACCTTGTCCACCTTTATGGGATCCTATCAGTATTATCAGGTCATGGTGGGGAACATGGAGATTCAGATTACGGATTACAATCCTGTAAACCGCAGGATATACGAGGTAGGGGAGAAGGCATACCTGGATTTCGATCCCAAGGGGGTTTACATCCTGTAGACGCATTGGTACAATAGGCAGTATGAGGAATCGGATGCGTATGAAAAAGAGTTGGAGCATATATATTGCAGTGATAGGAATGTCCCTCTGCCTGGCCGGCTGCGCAGGCAGCGGGACTTCTGCGGCTGCGGGCCATGGGGCAGGTGAGGATCGTGCAGCAGGCACGGAGCATGGGACAGGCGCGGACTCTGGGGCAGGCACGGACCATGGGGCTGGCACGGACCATGCAGGGGATGAGGAGCTGGTGATTTACTGCCCCCATCCCCTTGAGTTCATCAACCCCATTGTGGCGGAATTTGAGGGGCGGACCGGAATACGGGTCTATGTCCAGACCGGAGGCACAGGGGAGCTGCTTAAGATGGCGGAGGAGGGGAGCGATCCTCCCTGCGATATATTCTGGGGAGGTTCCCTGTCCACCACCAGTCCCAAGAGGGAGCTGTTTGAGGCGTACATAAGCTGCAATGAGGATATGGTGCGGGATGAGTTTAAGAACAGGGAAGGCAATATGAGCCGGTTCACGGATATTCCCAGTGTAATCATGGTAAATACAAACCTGATTGGGGATGTGAAGGTGGAGGGCTATGAGGATTTGTTACAGCCGGAGCTGAAAGGCAGAATCGCCATGTGCGATCCTGCCACGTCCTCCTCGGCCTATGAGCATCTTATCAATATGCTCTATGCAATGGGGGACGGGGAGCCGGAGCAGGGCTGGGATTACGTGGAGGACTTCTGCCGGAACCTGGACGGCATTCTGTTAGGCGGTTCCGGGGAGGTGTATCAGGGGGTGGCCCAGGGAAAATACGCCGTGGGCCTGACCTTTGAGGAGGCGGCCGCCCACTATGTGGCGGACAGGGGACCGGTAAAGCTGGTGTATATGAAGGAAGGGGTTATCTCCACGCCGGACAGCGTCTGCATCGTAAAGGGCAGCCGCCATATGAAGGAGGCCAGGGAGTTTGTGGACTTTGTCACGGGCAGGGACGCACAGACCGTTATCTCCATGAGGCTGGACCGCCGTTCTGTGAGAATGGATGTGGAGGAACCTTCCTATCTGCCGGATAAGGAGGACATCCACATCATATACAGCAGGGAGGACGAGGTGAATTCCAGAAAAGGGATGTGGCTGGAGCATTTTGCCTCTATTTACAGCAGAGTGCTTGAGGAGGATGGGGGCATGTCCGGGGAGGTGGGAAGCCAGTGAAGAAGGAACGGTATTTCCGCCACGAGCTGGAGCGCATGTTTATCGCCTACGCCATTGTCCCGGCGGTCATATTTACCCTGGTATGCGGCATGCTTTTTATGACCGTGCTGCTCCACGGGAAAAGGAGCGGCAATATTGAGCACAACCGGTATGTGGCCGGATTGTTGGACAATGTGCTGGCCCGCTATGAGGAGGGCGTGGAGGAAATGGCTTCGCAGCCCGGCTGCTTTGACAACATCCGCGATCCGGACGGGAAGGCTGAGCTGTTTGGGATATTTTACGGCATCACTAACAGTCTGGGACTGGAGGGGGATTTGTTTGTCATGGACAGCAGCAGGAACATTCTTCTGTCCAGCCGGAGTGACATCCCCCAGTTCCTGGATGTGCCGGAGGATGTGTCCTGGGGGATATTTGACGATATGGACCGGGAGCCCCATAAGACGGCTCTCAGGCTGGCAGAAGGATGGAAGAGCGGCGACAGTACGATTGCCATAGGCCGGAGCGTGATGGAGGGGAACCGGAAACGGGGATATATCCTGTGTTCCATTCCCAGCAGCCAGTTTAAGGCCCTTGTGGACAAGCCGGATATCCAGACCATTATCGCCGATCCCTTTGGCTGGGCTTATGTCAGCAGTAATTACAGCTTCTTAAACAGCAGCAACCAGGTTATGAAGGTCCTCAGGGAGTCGGGCAGGTATTTAAGCCATGAGAAACAGATGTACCTGGTATCCAGACAGCAGGTTTCCAGGGGCGGATTTACCGTGTATTCCATCTCCGATATCCAGAACATCGTCATTTCACTGGGCCTGGGCAGCGGCCTGGTCATCACGGCCCTGGTGCTCATGACCCTGTGGATGCTTCTCAACTCCAGGAAGGTGACGGAGAAAAAGACAGAGGATTTCTATAAAATCCTGGATGTGATGGAAAATGCCAGGGACGGGGATCTGGAAGGTGTCATACGGATACAGAGCGGCAATGAGTTCAAAATCATTGCCGACGCCTATAACGAGACCATACAGAGCCTGAGAGTCCAGATGGAGAACAACAGAAAGATGGCGGAGCTGGTGTCCATGGCCCAGAACAAGCAGCTGGAATCCCAGTTCAATCCCCATTTCCTGTACAATACCCTGGAGAATATCCGGTACATGTGCAAGCTGGAGCCGGCAACGGCGGAGCGGATGGTGTTCAGCCTGTCAAACCTTCTGCGCTACAGTCTGGACGGCAGCAAGGCAGAGGTGACGCTAAAGGAGGACTTGGAGCATCTGGAATCCTATCTGACCATATTAAAGCGCAGGTTCGGGGAGCGGTTCCGGTGCAGGATTGACGTGGAGCCGGAAGCCATGGACCTGCGGATTCCCAAGCTGGTGCTCCAGCCCATGATTGAGAATGCGGTGAAATACGGGTTTGGAAAGCAGCTCAACCTGACTGTGGAGCTGAAAGCCTATATCCATGAGGGAAAGCTGATCATGATATGCCGTGACGACGGGGTGGGAATCCCACAGGGAACCCTAAGCGAGCTGACAGCCCAGCTGGAGCAGAAGGAAAATCCCAGAAGGCATTCGGGACTGTATAACATTCACAGAAGAATTGATATCCTGTACGGACGCCCCTACGGGGTGGAGATCAGAAGCGCGGAGGGACACGGCACCACCCTGGTGGTGACCCTGCCGGTGAAAAGAGAGGAATCAGACGGATGTTGCGTGTGTTGATTGCGGAAGATGAAGAGATGATACGAAAGGGGCTGGTCTATACCACGGACTGGCTGTCCATGGACTGCGTGGTAGTGGCGGAGGCTGCCGACGGCCAGGACGGATATGAGAAGATTCTGGAGCACAGGCCGGATGTGGTCATAACGGATATCTGCATGCCCTTTATGGACGGCATAGAGATGATAAAGAAAGCCTCGGAGCAGGTAAGGTTTAAGAGCATCCTCCTGACCAGCTACGCGGATTTTGAGTATGCCAGGCGCGCCATCGAGGCCAGGGTCTGCGAGTACCTGTTAAAGCCTGTGGACGAGGAGGCCCTGGCAGGCATCATGGAACGGCTGGGAGAGGAAATCGTGAGCAGCCGCCAGGTGGAGCATGTGATGGAGCAGGCGGAGATAGAGGGGGGCAACCTGAACCTGGAGTACTACATGCAGCTGGATTTGTCGGAGAACCAGTATGTATCCAGGGCCATTACTGCCATACGGGAGGATTTTGCCCGGAAGCTTAGCATAGAATCCATCTCCGATGACCTGGGAGTCAGCGCCAGCTATCTGAGCAGGAAATTCAAGGAGGTCACGGGACAGACCTTCCTGGACTTTCTCAATAAATACAGGGTACAGCAGGCCATTGTGATGCTGGGCACCAGACAGTACAGAATCAGTGAGATATCAGAGGCCACCGGATTTACGGACTACAAGCATTTCTGCTCCGTGTTCAAAAAGTATACCTCCAAATCTCCCACCAAGTTTATCAAAGGGGTGTCGTGAGAATTCGTAAGAAACCTTACAATTATCTCCATGGATGAAATTGCCTTGACCTTAGAGCGGCTCCATGGTTTATGCTGGATATGTCAGAAATGACGCTGGCCCGGACTGCTTTGTATCAAAGCGCCGGGCCATCCCCCTTTTTAAGGGGCAGTTAAACAATCAGGCATAGTGATATTTGGTCCTGTACTTGCGTAAAAAATAAAGACACAGCAGGATTCCGCCGAACTCTGCAATGGGAATGGCCAGCCACACACCGTCCATCCCGATGATAAAGGGCAGCACCAGCAGGCTGGTGATAATCAGGCCAAAGGTGCGCACGAAGGAAATGATGGCGGATATACGTCCGTCGGACAGGGCTGTGAACAGGGCGGAGGCAAAGATGGTGAAGCCGGAAAAAAGAAAGCTGCATGCAAATATCATGAATCCGTGCCTTGCCAGTTCATAGACAGGCGTGCCCCTGCGCGCGAAAATCTCTACCACCAGGCTGCCGCCCAGCTGGGCCATGAGGAAAACGGCCAGGGAGGAAGCTGCCGTGAAAATGAGAGAGGTTTTAAATACCTGTCTGAGCTGCTGATGGTTCTGGCTTCCGTAGTTAAAGCTGATAACAGGGGACACGCCCTGGGAAAATCCCATGAACAGTGCATTTAGCAGAAACTGGGAATACTGGATGATGGTAATGGCCGCCACCCCGTCCTCCCCTGCAAAATGCATCATCAGCAGATTGAACAGGAAGGTGATGACGCCGGAGGAAAGGTTGGTCACCATCTCGGAAGAACCGTTGAGACAGGTTTCTCCCAGCTCCTTTTTTACAATGCGGGGCCGTACGAACCACAGGCTCTTTCTGGCAGCGGCAAAGTAAATGAGGCCGATAAGGGCCGGAGCCGCATTGTCAATGCGCTCCTGCTGCTCCTTCGGCGTATTGCCCAGGGCATTGCCGCCCAGGGCTATTACGATTCTTGACATAATATACCCTCTCCCTTTTCTGTCCGTTATCCTTGCCGCCCTTAGGTCCGGCCCGGTATCCCTATCCTCTGTGCGTAA
>OKSH01002465.1_pt1 | contig 13683 bp, 9 predicted proteins | sample 1601231 | NCBI WGS metagenome assembly OKSH01 (sample SAMEA3541596, study PRJEB24748) | human gut metagenome | biome: human gut; feature: human-associated habitat; material: faeces | place: China | collected 2012 | reverse complement strand
CGGCGGCTTCGGCCTGTTTGGCCGCATCCACTTTCGGCATGACGGCTTCATTGGCCTTGTCGGCCTGGGCCTGCGACATCATCAGTGCGTCCAGGGGATTGGACTGCCAGCGGGCCGGTGTTTTCAGCTGATTGATAAGCAGCTTGACCGAAGCCAGATTCTGTCCCTGAAGCCCTTTTTGGGCCGCGGAAGCCTGATACCATTCTATGGTTTTGAAAGGTTTGGCGGATTCGGCTTTCATAACCGCCGCGTACTGCTCATACTTGCTCTCCAGCTCCTGACGGCCGCCGAAGACCAGGCAACTTGCCACGATCAGAATAAAGAAGCCGATCCAGATGGCCCAGTAATCTTCCTTTTTCCACAGGTCGGACCATTGCGACTTAGCCCTGTCGACAACGATCGCCGAGCTTTCTTGAGACATTCACTCCTCCTTATCAGGACCATTGTTTTCAGACATTCCCCACATATCGGGAACGTCTCACCACCTAAGTAAATTGAACACTGGGATTGCATGGGCTACTTTACAATACAAACTAATATAAAAATTTTCAAGTCACAAATCTTTGGAACCCCTACCCCACGGAATGACACTGTCCATTTCATCGTCGGAAAAACTTTCTGCGCTTTGACCAAAAATTTATTGACAATCCCCCCAACCTCATCTATTTTTCCACCTCGTGTTGGGCTGTCGTTCAATTGGCAGGACGGCGGATTCTGGCTCCGCTAATCAAGGTTCGAGTCCTTGCAGCCCAGCCAACACATGCGTCCCCATCGTCTAGCCGGCCCAGGACAACGGCCTTTCACGCCGTCGACAGGGGTTCAAATCCCCTTGGGGACGCCAAATTTGGGTATTACAAAGAACGGTAAGGTCTAAAAAGCCTTACTGTTCTTGCTTTTCCGGGCCTAGTTGTAATCCCCGCGTCCAGCCAAATCCAGCTTCATCCAAAAGCTTTGTAGGTATTTTTGTAGGTATCGAACTGTGTTATCGCGGACGATACCTACAAGTTAACATTGCTGAATAGCTAATGTTTTTTGTTCATGTAGGTATTTTAAAATCCAACCATGAACAAGGAGTACCTACATGCCTCTCACCGATATTCAAATCCGCAGTTTGAAAGCCACCGACAAGGAGCAAAAGCATTTTGACGGCGGAGGACTGTATCTTTCCATCCCCAAAACCGGGCGAAAACTCTGGCGCATGGCCTATCGCTTCGAACAGAAGACCAAGCTCTTGAGCTTTGGCGAATATCCCATCATCACCCTTAAGGATGCGCGGCAGCGCAGGGATGAAGCAAAGAAGCTGCTGGCAAACGGCATCGACCCCGGAGCGCAGAAAAAAGCCGCCAAGGAAGAGCAGCTTTCCGAAGTGAAAGATACTTTTCAGAGTATTGCACTGGAATGGCACGATACCCGAACAAGTGACTTTACAGAAAAACACCGGGGAACGGTTTTGTACCGGATGGAAAAGTACATCTTCCCGATTATAGGAGGCAGACATATTGCCGGAATAGAAGCCCCGGACTTGTTGGCGGTTGTCAAACCCATCGAGCAAAAAGGGCAGAATGAAACTGCCCGCCGCCTGTTGCAAATCATCGGGCAGGTATACCATTACGCCGTGATAACGGGCCGAACCAAGCGAAACCCGGCTACCGACCTGCACGGTGCTTTGAAGCCTCGAAAAACCGTTCACCGCGCAGCGATCACCGAGCCGTCAAAGGTAGCCAAGCTTTTACGCGATTGCGACAGTTATGATGGATATTTCCCCATCGTATGCGCCCTGCGCTTGGCCCCGCTGGTATTCGTGCGTCCTACCGAGCTACGCGCCGCCGAATGGAGCGAGTTCAATCTTGAGGCCCATGAATGGCGCATCCCGGCCACGCGCATGAAGATGAAGCAAATGCACATTGTGCCGCTGTCCACCCAAGCCGTGCAAATCCTGCAAGAGCTACAACTCTTCTCCGGCAGCGGAAAACTTCTTTTCCCGTCCATAAGGACGGAAGCCCGGCCCCTTTCCGATGCAACCGTGCTCAATGCCCTGCGCCGAATGGGATACGGCAAAGACGAAATGTGCACACATGGATTCCGCTCCATTGCATCCACCCTACTTAACGAGCTTGGCTACAATCGGGACTGGATAGAGCGCCAGCTTGCTCACGGCGAGCGCAATGATGTACGGGCAGCTTATAACTATGCCGAGTAGTTGCCGGAAAGGCGAAAGATGATGCAGGAGTGGGCGAACTATCTTACGGAGCTGAAAACACATAAGCCATTAACTAATCAGGACGGCACGGCTTTATGCAGCGCGACACTTTCCCGTAGGGTGTCCCTCGCATAGACCGCGCCGCCCTTTTCTTGTGCCTTTGATGGAACAGCCCGGTACAAACAAGGCCAAAGCCGTCCATACAAGAACGGAATTGAAATCACTAATCCTAAAAATTTATATCCAATAAATTCTGTGTATTACTAGAAAAGTAGAAAATTTTTTGTCCAATTTTTCAACCAGTTATTAAGGGTAGTAAACCTCATTGGACATCGTTGGACAAAAAAACGGAACTTAGTTCCGGTTTACTTTTATGAAATCAAATAGATAGTTCAACCGTAGCTGCACAAACCGCGACTTCTTTGGTTTAGCTGCGACCTCAATAACCCCAGCAAGCCTCTCGCGCTTCACAACCTAGAGAGCCCCGCGCTCCTTTGACCAAATGTCTAAGGCAGCTCTTTTTTTGCTCTTTTAACAACACGAGGCTTTTATGTCACAACAACAATCGTCTATTCCGTCTATCGGTTTTCTTCGTCTGCCCCAAATTCTCGCCATCATTCCCGTCAGCAAAAGCGCATGGTGGGAGGGCTGCCGTACAGGCCGCTTTCCCAAAACGATCAAGCTTGGCCCTCGCACTACCGTATGGCGTGCAGAGGAAATAGCCGCATTCATCAATAATGCCGGCATCCAGTGTCAGAGAGGCGGCCATGAGTAGTTCACGCCTCGCGAAACAAGTTGAAAAACTGGAAGCGGAATTGAAAGAGAAAAAAGCGCAAATCTCGCGGGAGAAGCGTAAAGAGCGCGGCGGTCAGCTGGTGGCGCTCGGCATCATGGTCGAGGTGGCTTTCAAGGGGCTGACTCCGGAGGGAAAAGCCAAATTGCGTGCGTGGGCCGAACCTTTGGACGTCCGCAACAAGCAGCGCGTTATGGCCGCGTTTGAGCGCCTGGGGCGTGAAGAAAGAGCGCCGGAAACCGCCGCGCAGATGCAGCAGCCGGAATCCCTCACATCGGTGAGGGCGCACTCAGTTTCCTCCGGAAACTGAGTGCGCTCTGCGAGGCTGAGAGCAGAATCGCATGGCGATTTACCACCTGACGGCGAAGACCGTATCCCGTGGCTCGTCAGTGAGCGCCGCCGTCCGCAGCGACTATATTGAGCGTTGTGGGCGGTACGCTGGCGACCAAGCGGAACTGCTTCATATCGGCCACGGAAATATGCCCGCCTGGGCGTCAGATGCCCCTCGAAATTATTGGGAGGCCGCTGACGTCCACGAGCGAGCAAACGGCAGATTGTTTAAGCAGCTTGAGTTCGCCTTACCCAAAGAATTGTCGCCGGAGCAGCAAATCGCTCTGTCGGCTTCTTTCTGCCGGGAAATGGCACAGACAAAAGACGGTCCCCTGCCATACAGTTTTGCGGTTCATAAAGGCCATGATAAAGAAAACCCGCATTGCCATTAGTTGATTTCCGAAAGGGTGAACGATGGTATCAGCCGCGCTCCTGAACGATGGTTCAAGCGTGCTGCAAAAGACTCTGCAAAAGGCGGCGCGAAAAAGACCAATGAGCTGCGGCCCAGAGAGTGGCTTTTGCAATGCCGGGAGCTGTGGGCCGAGTGGGCGAATCACGCCTTGCGCCTTGCCGGGCATGAAGCCCGAATTGACCATAGGACATTGGAAGCCCAAGGCATTGACCGTATACCGACCACGCACCTGGGGCCGAGCGTCGCAGCTATGGAACGGAAAGGTATTAGTACCCAGCGCGGCAACCGGAACCGGAAGCAGGAAGCTAAGGTTTTGCAATCTGCACCCGAATCAATTCCGGCTCCAACACCAGTTCCAACAGTTGAAGAATGGCAGGCCGTTTTGCTGACACTAGCCAAGCAGGATGCCTACAAGACGGACGCTTATCATCGGGCTCACATCCAGCCCTACATGGAATACTTTGTCGAGGCGGACAATAAGGTCGAAGCTTTCGCTTTTTGCCGGGAACGGATGGAGACGGACATGACCACTGAGGCACCTCGTCTGAAAGAAATGAGCCGGGAACTTTCCGAAAGGCTGCGGCGTTTCGGCGGAACAGGGACAAAACAGACTGCCCTGGCCGAGGAAGCCATGAGCTATATCCGTATTGCCCCGGATCGTGAAAAAGCCTTTGCTGCCATCACAGGGGAAATGGACAGGGCTTTGGAAAGGAGCCGAGGGCTTTCACGGTAACAAATCACAGTTTGCTCAATGCCCGGCGCACAAGCTCGTTAACCAAATCTTGAGCAGAACATTCTTTGGGGGGCTTGGTTTCCGTCAGATAGATCACATGGGTTGCTGGTTCACCTTTGGCTGGCCCCAACTTTTGCGGGCCAAGCCCCGTCAAAATCCATTCCGGGTTAATTCCCTTAAGTCTCAACAAGTTAACAAGCCATTCCGCCGGGATGGCATTTCTTTTTTTGACGTCTGAAATGGATGATTGGCGAATTTCAAAAAGCTCAGCTAATTGTATCTGAGTACGACAGCCCGTGACCGCATAAAGCCTTGAAAAGGCGTTTTCCTTTCCTTGTGTTTGCAACTGGCTACCATCCGTTATTTTGTCCTATAGGTCATTTTTTGACCAATAGGTCAAGGCTCGAAAAAACGCAATAGCCTATAGGTGGATTATGAAAAATAATCTTCCACCTTTCGGCCCTGTACTTCGCCGGTTCAGAGAAGAAAAAGATTTGTCTCAAGAAGAGCTGGCGGCGCTTGTTGACGTCTCACCGTCACATATAAGCAGAATGGAAAGTGACTTGAAAATTCCCAGCTTGGAAATGGTCTTCAGGCTGGCTAACGCGCTGAATATTGAACCTGATGAATTAATAAAAGCGATGAAAACTTGATTGACAGCATGGCAATTTTTCTTTGTGTGCCCAAATCGCCCAATGGCTATGTGCCCTTTCCTCGTTGTATTCTGCAATCAAATTTTTGGTGATTCTTATACCTTTTGCTTTTTTGATCAATTTTCAATTTTTCTACTTCTTACCAAATGCTCCCTGAGAAAATAGGCTTTTGCTGATCCTCTTTCAACCAATGCATCTAGGATAATGTTGAGATTCCTATGCATAACTCGCGGAAGCGGCCCATGGGAATTCAATAAGTACTTATGAATGAAGGTTTCACAATAAAATGCAGCATTTGAATCCATAACGCGTCGATTACTTTCAACATTTCTTGCAAGTGTGCCGAGGGCTTCGTTGAGGAACACTTCTGGGAATTTATATACAAGTGATGATAGGCCTAGAAACACCTCTTTGTTACATGCTGCACCACGAGAAAATCGAATAATTAATTCTTTTGCATCCAAAATACTGTTTTGTTCTTCCAGATTTTTTATCCATGGAGTACTGGCATTAATAAACATCCTTAGTAATGCTCGGGTGTCTCCATGATGGTCATGTTTACTGTCATCACAATATTTTATAGATAATTTTACGAGTGTTGTCATAAGATATTCAAAATATCTCTTGTAACAATTAAAATCGTTAATCTTTTCACCGTGTATTAATATCTGAAGAAAAAGAAAGTGAGTGAACGATGGTGCAAGTTCACAAGCCTTTTTTAGATCTACTCCAATTTCATGAATCACACGATCTGTATGGTTAAAGCAAAGTTCACCAAGCCACTCTGCAAAGGGAACATGTGCCTCATAAGAAAAATAATTCTCACGTTCACGTCCTTGAGAATATCTATGAGGTTCTGAAAGGCAAAAGTGCTCAATGAAATTTCTCGCAAAGCTAAAATGCTGCTCCCATACTGTGGAGGTTGGGAGCATTAAGCATACCTCTAAAGAATGGCTTGCGGATAATCGCTCAAAAGAAAGTTCAAGTAACCCATCTGGTGGCTCATTTTCAAACAACCGATCCCGTAACTCATCTCGGAGGCGTAGGATTGTCTCCACTGCCGATTGATAAGTATCTTGAGAGCGTAGTTGAAAATAAATCGAAACGTCTTCTTGCTTAATAAATTGTGCGTACTCAATAGCGCACCAAGCACACCATTTTGCTAAGACAGGCTCTGACTCCCATAGTGTTGCTATAGATTTAGCGACTTCTACTCTTACTAGCTTCGAGCGATGAGTAATTGCTAAAAGGATAAGACTTTTTATATCATCACGATATTCAATATCTTCGTCTAGTCTGTAAAGGAAAGGAATAGCACTAGCGCATATTCCTATACCATATTGATCAACAGGGTCGATTCTTTCACCATGATCAAGGTCTAAAACGTCACAAGTAGTTGCAATTGCCTCTGCGACAATCTCCAAGCACCATCGACGCTCTTCATTCGAAAGAACCGTGTTATACTCTTTGAGTAAGACAGCTGCAGATTTTGTGACGTAAGGCCTGCGTAATGGATCGTCGCCGTTCTCTATTTTTGTTTTCAACTCCTGGGCGAGTTTAAGCGCTTCTTCCCAGGAGGTTTGCACTTGGCTCTGCCGGTCCTTGCGGATATGATTCTCGGCCCAAAGCATCAAAGAGGAAAAAAGACGAACGTGTTCATATTCTTTTTCAGCGATATCGACTTTTTCTTTTATATTGGCATCTGTAATATCTGGTGGTGAAAAAAGAACCTTGTCGTCTTTTATTTCCCCTTTCCAATTTTCGATATCAATCTGATTAATCAATAATCCAAGATCGACATCTTCTGATGACTTATATTCGTCTTTCAGGACATTAATAAAATAAGGGCGTTCTGGATTCATCTGGATATAGATTGTTATTGCAAGATCACGGAGGTCTTTGTTTCTCCATGGGCGTTCTGCGGATATTTTACGCTCTTCAGCATATATTTTTGCATATGGATCATGGCTCATCCCGAACCAGTTAAACATCTTTACGCTTGATTCCTGAACAACGCGAGAGATGTCAAATTTGTAGAGCTTTTTTACAGACAGTATTGGAAGTATATGCTTAGCACACTTTTCAGGAAAACCTGAAGCTATTGATGCAAGAACAGAAAGGACACAACATGAATTGCTGTTCTTTATTATTAGCTCAAATATTTTTTTGACAATATTATCGTCTATCTCGCTTTCCATAAGGTTAATCAGCCAATTTTCAATAGCCATCAATAGACATTGAAGCAAATCGGGGAAAACAGACGAACCCCTATAAGCTAACCAGAGGCGTTCTGAACAAATAATTAGTTTAGATGTGCCATCGGGAAAGTACAACCTCTCTTCATATAAGGACATATCCCTGCCCCAAAAACTATCACTCTCTCTTTTATCCAGACTGGAGGTAGAATATTTTTCTGCTGCATAATTGAGAAGCTTAATGGAAAAATCTAATGCTTTCCAAGGGTGTATTTGGAAAAAAGTTGAAAAGAATCCCTTGGCACCAGACTCAGGAGAAAACCCGTCAGGATAATGCCTTTCCAGTCCAAAATATTTATGAATATCCGTAGAGCTGTAGCTTCTATCGCTATGTTGTGTGTCAAGTAACCACTCATGCAAGGCTAGCTTTTGAGTTATGCCAGGTGCATTTCTACATACCGCAGATGACGCTACTAAACTTTCTAAAAAAATACCCCTAAGTGTATCGGCAAACCTTGCTCTATCTCGTCTTTTTTTTGAGCAGTATATATGCTTATCAAGGAACGCATTGACATCATCTTTTATGCAACAAACAGAATAAGCTAATGTCTCCAATGGTGGCCCAAGTTCGTCGCTTCTTGAATACGATGATGCATTTCGTTCCAGTAGTTTGATTGATAGTAATCCAGGTTGGATATAGTTGTGTCCTGATTTTAAGTATTTGGAATACACTTTGTTCCATTCTTTAATAAGGGCGAGAATATCATTCTCCATTGATTCAATTATTGATTCAAAATTATTACTAATAAAATCGATAATATATATCCAATTTTTTTCGTTTGGCCGCAATTCATAAAATTTTAAGTCATCAATGGTACGCTTATCTTCATTTATTCCAAAGGCTTCAGCAAAAGATATGGGATGTTGACAAACGACCCGCAGAATAAAACAAAGTTGTTTCAATATATTGCAGTCGTCTGCAAGTAAAAGCTCTGAAATATTACTCAGGATGTTGGGCAAGTGATCGCTCTGCAGAATTGCAGCAATAACTTCGTCCCTCCAATACTGAGGGATGTCAGCAGACAATACAGTTTTCAAAAAATCTTGATCATAATTGCCGTTTAACATTTTTGACAAAAGCCAAATCCGAAACGCGCGACAGATGGCCTGCTCAGAGCCTATTGCGGAAAAAAATTCAGAGATATTATTGTGTTGTGAATATGCTTCTTGAATATAAGACTCTAAAGCCCAATCCTCAAGCATATCATGGGAAAGTGCCACCTTATCATGTCCTTGGCTTAGCGCGATTAGGCCATCCCGTTGCAAATTTAAGACAGCCTCCGGGTCGATTCCCCACACTGGAACCCAGTACGTCATAGATTTTGCGCGGCTAACTGCAAGTTGGACAAACCCATGGCGTCTTTTCAAGGGTAATCCATCACGCCTTTCGTCTGACTTTGCGATAATATATTCCCAGACAGCGTTCTTAAAATCATCAACCGTGCTCGTCGGAGATAATTTGTAAGGGCTTGTAGAAACTCTGTATAAAAAATCTGCCAAAAAGGGGTTTGCCAATAGTCCTTTTAGATAGGTGCCATTTTTTATTTCTGAGAGCTCTGGGATCTTAGCGCACAAAGAGTCAACTTCATCACCTGTAAAGTCGCCAACCGTGAATTGTTGGCAGAGAAAATCCATTTCGCTGAAATAATTCATCATTAGCTGGGGAACAGCATAATCTCGAGCAGTGGCTATAACCGTCCAACCTTTCGTTCTTTTCAGGAACGTTATTAGATCTCGAAAGGCCTGAACATGTTGTAGTTCTAATAATTTCTCCAAAGATTCTAGAACTATTATCTTGGATGGGGTTAAGCTTAACTGATGTTCAAGTGAAGAGAGCCCTGAAGATATACCGATTGTATGCAGCATTTTATCCAGATGTGAATGGTCAAAATCTTCTGTTCTGAAATAAAAACATAGTATATCTGTATGCATTTCAATGAAAGATTTTACCAAACCAGACTTACCAGTTCCGCGTGCTCCACTGACCAATACAAATTTATTTTTGATCACTTCTTCTGCTAGCTGTGAAAGATATTCCTCACGCCGAATCATCACACCATTAATATCTGTTTTAATTGTTTCAAATATATACCGTGAGTGTTCTTCAAGAGGTGAGATATTTATGGGTGGGGGATTTATATTTTTTGTGAATAGGCAAGCTATTTCGCCTGGAATATTGTCAAATGTTATTGTTCCAGCATATTGATTCGCATTTCTGATATATTCAGAAATATTATTAAATAATGAAATAGGATCTGATGTATATTGTGACAATATTGAAGATACAAGAGATAAATCAATGCCTGAATCTACGTCAAAATCATATGAAAAAATATGATATACTTTTAAAAACTTCCACAACTTTTCATCGGATATATTACCCTCATTTGATTTTCCCAGCTGCGCCCTGAAAGCATTTACTTTTGAACGTTTTGCATTACTACTAAATTTTTTAGAATCAATTTTGAAAAAAAATTCTTTTTCATTTTCACAGTATCTTGCCCAATCCAAAATAACTCGCGTATTATCTATGTCTATTGCAGATATTGGTCCGCTAATTATGGCAATTTTATCTGTATCGATATCAAATTCTTTACTATTAAAATCTTCAAATGCCGCATTTATTACTTCGCTAAATACTTCATTATCTTCTGTAAAGCTAATTCTGTGTTTAATCTGTGCTAATAACTTTGATTCAACTCCAGTTTTTGCGTTTCTAGCATAGACTATAAAATCATCAGTATTATACCCTGCATATTTCCCTTGTAGCTTTATCTTATATGCTAGATGGCCCTTTAGCGATGGCAAACCTCCGCCAGAAAGCATATTAATCAAAAAGGCTGTCTGGACTCGAGTTTCAAAACTGCTTCCTCCACTGCCTGTAGAAAAGGGATTGGAAAGTACTTTTTGTGTCATGTACTACTTCCTATACAAGATATAAAAAGACGCCACAGATGCTCTCAATGTCAACGTTACAAAAATCAGCGCCGCAAGTGTGCTATTCGGCAGCAAAAATGTTTTTATGATAACCAGTGATACTTTGCTTACAATAGGAGCTTGAGCCTGTGGCCATACCATGTCAAGGCTCAAAACGCTGGCTGCCAATAGCCCCCCGTATCGCTATCCTCACCAGAACTAATTCCAGGCTAGTACAGAGCCTGCTTATGCAGCAAAAACAAAATATAGCGGTCACACAAGCCGTTTTCAACCAAATCGATACCATACCCCTCGTCCCTTACCCTGCATAATTAATTGCCTGTTTTCCACCAGCTTGCGGAAATGCTCTTTCAGGGTATTGCGGCTGGCCCCGGTGAGGATGACCATATCTTTGACCGTCACCCGTCCGTGATCGCGGGCGTATTCCAAAATTTGCAGGGAAAGTTCCGGCAAAGCAGCCAGCACAATATGCTCCTGCTCCACTTTCTTTTCCAGCCGCTTCATTTGCTGGTGCAAGGCGCGCAGGAAGAACAACAGCCAAGGCTGCCAGTTAGGGGCATCCTTGCGGATGGTGGTCTGTGTTTGGCGCAAGGCCAGATAATAGCCTTCTTTGCTGTTCTCAATCACGCTTTCAAGCGAACTATACGGCGTGTAGGCATAGCCGCAACGTAGCAGTAAAAGAGTTGTCAGGATGCGCGACAAGCGCCCGTTTCCGTCCTGAAAAGGGTGGATGGCAAGAAAGGTCACGGTAAAAATGCCGATGACCAACAGGGGATGCAGCCTTTTCGTCTCCAAAGCCGCGTTTGTCCAGTCAAGCAGTTCGGCCATGAGTTGGGGAGTGTCAAAGGGGGTAGCAGTCTCGAAAACAACGCCTAGCTGGTTGCCCTCAGCGTCAAAGACCACTACGTTATTCGGTGTGGTTTTGTAGTTTCCGCGATGTCGCTCATCTTTGTCGCTGTGCCGCAACAAATCTCGATGAAGTTGGCAGACATGGTTTTCTGTCAGTGGAATGTATTCCCACGACTGAAAAATTTGCTCCATGGTTTCCGCGTACCCGGCAACCTCTTGTTCGTCACGCGAGGCAAAGGAATGGACGGAAAGATTGGATAGCAGCTTTTCCACCTCACTATCGGACAGCTTGCTTCCCTCAATACGAGTGGAAGAACCGATACTTTCAATGGTAGCGACCCGGCGCAATGCGGAAAGGCGTTCAGGCGCAAGTGTTCCCAAGGCTTTCCATGCGCCTTTGAACTCGTCTATTTCAGCGATAAGGCCAAGAAATTCCGGGGTAATGTTTACAGTTTCGGTGTTAATCATACCTATTTATACATCCAAAAACATCCAATTTGTCAAGCCACAAAAACACCCATTTCCATCCATTCCAAGTTCAACACGTTGCAATTGGGCCAATGGGGTTGACCCAATTAAGTGGAATCCAATTGTGCCACCGTCGGTGGCACAATTGGGCGTGAGCTAAATTTTGCCAACGCCATTGGCAAAATTAGCGACACGCACTGCTTGCCAGATTGGCCGATACAGTCCGATGAAATGCGCTTCAACTTATTGTATTCATAGGTATTTATGTAGGTATTGACAAAATATGACCGTCATATATCATTCAATACTAGATACTTACTTACACCTACACATCTCCTTGGGGACGCCAAAGAAAATCAAGAGCTTACATGAGAATGTGAGTCCCTTTTTATTAGGTGGGGCAATTTTGCCCCACACCCTGCCCCAGAGATTGTTTGAAATCGCAAAAATAGGCAGAGCGATGCAAAGATTTGGGAGTGACAAGGGCTACAGACGGATAGAATTGAGCATTCTTGAGGAATACTCTGCTTTCTGCCGCCGTTTTGGCGCTATTTTTGCTCTCTCTCTAGTCCTCTCTTAAATATTTTCCTGCATCACTTCGTGGTGCAGGAATTCTTTTTCTGAGCTGAGATAACTGATATGGTTTTCAGCTCTCTCCCATTTTTGTTTATTTTCCTACCATTCACGGTGTTTCTATACCATTTTATGCAGCACTATTCCTATGGGAAATATTGTACGGCAATACTTTTCTGTGCCTCGTTATTTTATTACGCGTACTGGAATCCAATTTATACAGTTATAATATTATGTTCAATGTTAGTAAATTATGGTATTGGGAAAATGATTCATTTGAGCACCAAAAATAAAAAATTTATTTTTTGTGCAGGTATAGCCGCAAATATTGCTTTGCTAGTGTATTATAAATATACAGATTTTTTTATTGCAACAATCAACAACCTCGTGGGTAGCAGCATCCCGCTTACGCAAATAGTGCTACCCATTGGCATCAGTTTTTATACATTTCAGCAAATCGCCTATCTTTCAGATATTTACATGGGAAGGCACAATCCGACTGGCGAAGGGCTGATTAATTACGGTTTATTCGTGACATTTTTTCCGCAGCTTGTTGCTGGGCCAATTGTGCACCATAAAGAAATGATGCCCCAGTTTGCTGACGGTTCAAACAGAAGCATAAACTGGGAAAATATGTATAAAGGTTTGTGCTTTTTGAGTATGGGCCTCGCCAAGAAAGTGCTTATTGCCGACACCCTATCTCCAATCATCAAATATTGTTTTGATGACGCTTCCTCGCTAACATTTTTGGAGGCTTGCTTTGGTAGTGTGTCTTACGCGCTGCAACTGTATTTTGACTTTTCTGGCTACACGGACATGGCTATTGGTTGTGCGCTCTTTTTCAATGTCCATCTTCCTCAAAATTTTAACTCCCCTTATAAAGCTGTCAGCATTCAGGAATTTTGGCGGCGCTGGCATATAACGCTCTCGCGCTGGCTCAGAGATTATTTGTATATCCCCTTAGGTGGAAACAAGGGGCGCACAAGCAGAATTCTTGGGAATCTTTTCCTTACGTTTCTTATTGGTGGCATCTGGCATGGCGCAGGTTGGACTTTTGTCCTGTGGGGAACCATACACGGGGTAACGCTCGTGGTACATAGAGTGTGGTCAAGACTATGGAACAGAAGCATGCCTGCTGTTTTGGGTTGGGCACTAACGTTCTCTTTTGTTGTGCTTGCTTGGATACCTTTTAGAACGACAGATTTCACCCGATTGGGGAAATTTGGGGATGCGCTTCTTGGGTACAATGGTTTTATATTAAGGCAGTCATTTCGTGAAACAGTGCTCAAAAGTGTAGGGTTTGATTTTAATAAGGGGTTTAGTGTATTATCTTTAAGTGTTCTTTTTTTAATTATTTTTGTTCTTTTTTCAAATAATAGTTATAAATTTATAGGCAACTACAGTGAAAGAAAGATTGATATATTAATTTATGTTATAATGTTTATTATGTCTGTGAGTATGATTTGTATTCCTGAAAAAC
>OKSH01002464.1_pt1 | contig 13690 bp, 9 predicted proteins | sample 1601231 | NCBI WGS metagenome assembly OKSH01 (sample SAMEA3541596, study PRJEB24748) | human gut metagenome | biome: human gut; feature: human-associated habitat; material: faeces | place: China | collected 2012 | reverse complement strand
AAATGCATTTGACAAGTGATGAAGTGAATGTGATCGAGATTCTTCCGGGAGGAGTCGTGACGAAAAAGGCAACAACGCACATTCGGTTGGATGAAAACGGTGAATTTGTAAGAAATCCGGAAGAAGATCTTGTAAAAGTAGCTGTTGTAGAACGTCATCAGGGAACCGGCAATGTAGCCTGCGGATTTCTGAAAGGATACGGAATCAAAGAAGGTGCGGTTGCACTGTCTGTTGCACATGATTCTCACAATATTATTGTAGTCGGAGTCAACGACGAAGAAATGGAATTTGCGGTGAACAGCCTGATTGAACAGGAAGGCGGCATTGTTCTTGTGAAAGATAAAAAAGTGATCGAACAGATGCCGATGCCAATCGCAGGCTTGATGAGCGATCAAAGCGGTGAATGGGTAGATGAGAAGCTCACATGTATTCACGAAAAAGCGTATACAGAGCTTGGCATCTGTGGAGATGTGGAACCGGTGATGACGTTGTGCTTTATGTCTCTGGCAGTGATTCCGGAGATCAAACTGACAGATATGGGCTTGTTTGATGTCACAACGTTTTCATTTATTCCGGTAGAGATATCCAGATAGAGAAACAAAGAAGATAAAGGAATGGAAAAATGGGAAAACAAAAGACATTAGTGCCGTGGTTTCAGCGCGGTGACATTGGTGGAATGACATATTCGATCACCAATAATATTGTAAATTACCTGATCGTGATCGCAACGCTTTCGGGAGTACTGGAGTGGCCGGACAAAATTGTATACGGGTATGTGATCCCGGGAATGTCTATCGGTCTGCTCTGTAGTGGAGTTTACTATGCTTATATGGGAAGAAGATTATCCAAAAAAGAAGGTCGTGCGGATGTTACGGCACTTCCTTCCGGAGTTTCCACACCGGCAATGTTTGTGATGCTATACGGCGTGATCATGCCGCTTCATTATGCATTGAATGATGCAGAACTTGCATGGTCAGCTGCTGTGGCAGCCTGCTTTATCGGCGGAGCAGTCGAGTTTTTGGGTGGATTTATCGGACCATGGATGAAGAAAAAACTGCCGAGAGCAGCGCTCCTTGGAACTGTGGCGGGAATCGGATTTATCTGGATGGCAACACAGGGTGTGTTTGATGTATTCGGCGATCCGCTGATCGGACTTCCGATTTTGTTTGTGGCAATGGTCGGTATTTTTGGAGGATACTTATTTCCAAAGCAGATTCCTCCGCTTGTTGTTGCGATTGTGGGTGGAATCATTTATGCATTCTGCCTGGGAAGAACAACTGTAGATTTCAGCGGAATCGGTTTTTATATTCCGAATCCTGTTAACGGAATCCAGCATCTGATCAATGGTGTGGCAGTTGTTGCACCTTATCTGACGATCGTGATTCCGGTGGAAATCTACAATTTTATCGAGACCATGGACAATGTAGAGGCAGCAAATGCAGCGGGAGATAATTACAGTGTCAGAGAAACACAGTTTGCTGACGGAATCTGTACGATGCTTTCCGCAATTTGCGGAGGTGTCGTGCCAAATACAGTATGGCTTGGACATGCAGGCTTGAAAAAAGCCAAAGCGGGTGTTGGATATGCACTGGTGTCAGGTCTGGTACTGGGAGCGGCAGGAATCTTCGGTCTGTTTACGTTCTTAAGCAACATGGTTCCGCCGGCAGTATGTGCAGTGACATTTTTATGGTGTGCGATCGTCATGGTTGCACAGGCTTTTAAAGACTGTGACAAAAAGCATTATGCGGCAGTTGGAATCGCGATGGTTCCGCCGGTTGCTGATTATCTGTATACACAGATCACAGGAAGTGTGGGACTGGCAGGTTATATGACAGAGGTAATGCCGTCAGGACTGGCAGAATACAATGCAGAAGTAACGCAGATGATCAAGGATGCGGGGGTTATGTGGAACGGAGTACCTGCGGTGAAATCAGGAGCGATCATCATTGGAATTCTGTTAGGGACAATGACAGTGTTCATTATTGACAAGCAGCTTCATAAAGTGGCAATCACGGCAGTAGTAGGATATGTGCTTGCATGTTTTGGATTTATTCACAGTGCAGGACTTGGATTCAATCCTGCTTCACCGTTTGCAATCGGCTATCTGATCGTGGCAGTGTTGGCAATTATCTTGCATCAGGGACGAAAATCATGGTTTGAAGGACCGGATGATTTTGATTATGTATGATAATTTAATAGTAGAGTAAAATAAAACAGGAGATTACTGTATGCATCTCCTGTTTTTTATTTCATAGTTTTGATTTTCTATATCCATTTTTCGGTTTAAAAATGGATACTGGGATGATATTAAAAATGCATTTCCTATTTGAAGAGTTGAAAGAAAATGTTCATAAGTATTCTTATTGTATCTGCGATGGTGATCATTTTAAATCTGATCTCTGTTACGGGAGTTTTATGCTTTGTGTTGTATCTTGCAGCATATTGGGTGATTGGATATCACATCCTAAAAAAGCAGGAAAAGATAAGTTGCGATTAGTTTTTCGTAAATTTTTTGAACACGTTCTTCAGCAGATACATTCTGGAAAGCTCTTCGATGGTAAAATGTTTATGGATGTTGCGGATTAGAAAATTATGAATCTCGGAGATTACCAGATTTTAAATACACAGATTTTTCGCAGTGCATATCCCAGCCAATGGTTCCGGTATGACAATAATTGATTTCCAGAACATCCCGACGGGATGCGTGTTCCATGAACATTCCTCCTTTTCCTTTTTTGGGAATATTGAAAATACAGAAATTTTGTTTTGAGGCATTTGTTACAGAAAATGACCAAAAGTTTAAAATCCTTCTGGTCATTTGAAGTTCGTGATTTTGTAATACACATTTTTAAAGATTTTGTCCCTCATAAAGTATCCAGTCGAAGTCGGCATATCCTTCTGTTTTGTGTTTATTTGAAGTTCCATACATACCGAGATAAGTTCCGGTAAATCCGGAATTTGTAACGGAACTTAACAGTGTAGGATCTGCCTTCAAATAGAGAGGAACTTTCATTTGCTCATTGCTTCCGTAGTAAAAGTGATATCCAGTTTCATCGGCGGAAACAGTAAGGTAAACACGTCCGGAAAAATCCAACATGGTTTCAGCGAGAATAGTTACATCATGATTGTACACTTTTTGTACTCGGAGTATTCTCTGAGAATGTTTTAAAGATACAGTGAATGTATAATGAAAGCGATCATCCTGAACAAGAGCAAGGCCGGCGTCTTCGTGGTCGGAAGATGGGGAAAAATCCATTGCAGCCTGCATATGAAAAATTTGGTGTTGTTGTCGTCTCCCGAGAAAAGCAGGCGTACAAACTTCTTCCAATTTTTCCGGACACAGGTACAGCCGCAGGCAGCCGGGGCGTTCTGTCAGAGAAAATAAATGAACAGGATAGGGGTGAATGCTGTTCCAAATCATACTCAACTCAGTGCATTCAAAGTTATCACTATAAAATTCGGGCTTTCCAGTATCATATGGCAGATTCGGACGTCGTTCCTGAGTGTTAACAAGTCCATTTTCTGTATCTATCCGAAGCCAGCCGTCAGAATCCCAGAGAACAGGAACCAGGAATGTTTCGCGACCTAGATTAAAGTGTGCGTGTTTGTATGGACGTACTGCAAGAAGCACCATCCACCATTCATCGTTTTGAGTTTTTACAATATCGGCGTGTCCAGTGACAGAAATTTCATGTTCTAAAGAAAGATGTCTATGGGATATAATTGGATTTCTGGGACAAAATTCATATGTTCCATCAATTTTACGTGATCTTGCCATCATAACGCTATGATTGGTAAAGGTTCCGCCCTCTGCAACGAGCAGATAGTACCATCCATTTTCGTAGTATATATGAGGTGCTTCAATCCATTTGCCTCTAGTCTTTTCGCCATCCCATATGATGGTACGTTTTCCTTTGAATTGAAATGTTTTAGAATCCAATTCGCAGAGATAAATCCCATGGTGACCTTCATAATGTTCCGGATTAAAAATGAAATTGCCAGTATACCAGATACGACCATCATGATCAAAAAAAAGACTGGAGTCGATACCGTCTGCGTCTTTTATGAAATGAGCGTTACTCCATGGTCCAGAGGGATCTTTCGCAGTAATAATATAGTTATCACGCTTTGCTTCGCGTCCCCCGGATACAAATGTATTGATAATATAAAAGATACCATTGTGGTATCGGATTGTTGGAGCCCAAAGTCCAAGAGATGTTTCACAGTTGTGGTAATCCAGCTGCTCAGGTCTGGAAATCCCATGACCAATTTGCTCCCAGTGAATCAGGTCTTTACTGTGGAAGATAGGAAGACCGGGAAAATACACGAAGGAAGAGGTGACCATATAATAATCATCCCCTACACGACAGATAGAGGGATCTGGATAAAAACCGGAGAGAATAGGATTCTGATAATATTTGTTATTCATTGTATGATATACCTCGCATTATATAAAGTTTATGGACAGTATTAGTATATCGCTTGGAAACGTGAAAGGCTTTTCGAATGTTGCACAAAATTGAGCAAATATTGCGAGGCGAAGCAATTGGTGATAAGATGCAAGTAGATGCAGAAAGCCAGACCATGATGTTAAGGAGGATAAGAGATGATAGAAATACTGGAAGGAACGCATGAGACAGTCAGATATGGAAACAACTCAGGTGTCAAAATGTACCACAATACAGACTATGAGGATTATCCGGAACACTGGCATACATCAATAGAAATCATAATGCCTCTTGCAGAAGACTATACAGTGACTGTTGGAGAAGGTAGATACTGTTTAAAAGAGGGCGAAATTATTATCATCAATTCAGGGGTGCTTCATGAATTGAAAGCACCGCCCAAAGGGGAGCGGATCATTCTTCAATTTAGTGATTTTTTGCTTTACTATTTAAAAGAAATGGAAACGATGCTGAATATACTTCCGCCTGTTATTTACTTGTCTCCGGAAAATGACAGGCAGAGATTATACAGTTTTGTAAAAAAACAGATAGATGCAATTGTAGTGGAATATGACGGAGAAAAAACATTTTTCAGTGCTGCAATCTATGCAAGATTGATTGAAATATTTGTATTTCTTGGAAGAAATGAAATTTGGGGTACCAGACAGAAAAAAAGTATGGCAACTGCGAACAATCTGGTGAAGAAAAAAGAATATATGGAAAATATTATGAGCGCATGCAATTATATCAATCAGCATTACAATGAGCAGCTTTCATTAGAAAACATTGCTGAAATCAGTGGTTTTTCAAAATTTCATTTTACAAGAATTTTCAAACAATGTATGGGAATGACATTTTATGAATATTTGAATCAGAAACGGATTTCCAAAGCGGAGGAATTATTGAGTACGACGAGTCAGAGTATAACGGAAATTGCGATGAATTCTGGATTTTTTTCGCTTAGTTCCTTTAATCGGACATTTAAAGCTTTGAAAGATTGTACGCCAAGTGTATACAGAAGAAAAAAGGATGATGCATGATAAAAGCGCAAAATGTGATTAGAATTTGGCAAGATTGTAAAAGAATTTTCAAAGAAATATAGGTATGCTATACCAAAGAATGCATGTGAAATGTGCAAAGGAGATGGTCAAAATGCAAAAGAGTATACAAATGCCACAAATTTTACAAAAAGGATGTGTACTTCAAAGAGGAAATGCTACAAGAATATGGGGATGGTATAAAAAAGGAATAAAAATAGAAATTTCTTTTCAGAATAAGCAATATATGACAGAAACTGATGAAAATGGAATGTTTGAAGCACTTATTGCGTGCAAATCAGGCAGAGGACCCTTTACTCTGGAAGTGAGGAGTGAAGATGGGCAGGAAGTAGAGATTTCAGAAGTTTATGTAGGGGATGTTTTCGTATGCGCAGGACAATCCAATATGGAATTACCGATATCCAGAGTGCGGCAGATGTTTCCAGAGGAAAAGGGTCTGTTGGATGTACATCACTATAAGGTGGAAGAAGCGCCGGAGTTTGGTAAGGCTTTGAAGAACCATCGCAAAGCAAAGTGGTCAGTATGCGTAGGAGCTGACCTGGAAGAGTCAACAGCATTAGGGTATTTCTTTGGAAAATTAATCTCGCAGAGGGAGGGTGTTCCTGTTGGTATTATCAATATCAGCAAAGGAGGAACTCCGATTGAAGCTTGGACAAGTCCCAAAGGACTGAAAGATTATCCAGAATTACTTGCAATGAAAGAGCGGTTTGCGGATGAAAATTTCAGAAAGTCATTCCTGGAAGAACAGGACAAAAGAGAAGATGCCTGGCATGAGAATCTCAGAAAGAAGGAAAAGTATGAAAAGGAAAAGAACTGGAAGAAATTTTTTATGCCAGGAGAATTTTCAGAACAAGGATTACAGAGATTTTCAGGACTTGTATATTTGAAAAAGAAGTTTTCTGTTCCGGAACATTTGCTGGGACAGAATGCAGTGTTAAAACTTGGAACCTTGACGGATAGTGATGAAACGTACGTGAATGGAGTCTTTGTTGGTGAAACAGGATATTGTTTTCCGCCTCGAATTTATCCGGTAAATGGAGGAGTATTAAAGCCGGGAGAAAACGAAATCTTGATACGTTTAGAATGCAGGGATGGAAAAGGAAGAATTACACCGGACAAACCATTTGGATTATATTTCCAGACGGGAGAAGTGATAGAACTCAAAGGGAGATGGGAATACCAGGTTAGAGTGGTCAGTGAACCGGCGCCATCTTTAGTGTTTATTTCCAGGAAGCCGACATGTATGTACCAGGGAATGGTAGCCCCGTGTTTAAATATGACGGTAAAAGGAGTGATTTGGTATCAAGGAGAATCAAATGAAAGAAATCCCGAACAGTATGAGAAATTGTTAAAAGGTATGATCTGTGACTGGAGAGAACACTGGAGACAGAAAACATTGCCGTTTATCATTGTGCAGCTTCCAGCCTGTGCAATGGATATGCAAGGTGGTGGTGCATGGTCGGTTATTCGAATTGCGCAGTGGAGAGCAGCGCAGCTTCCAGATGTTGGTGTAACTGTAAACTTGGATTTGGGAGAATATAATGATTTGCACCCACTCAATAAAAAGGAAGTGGCCTACCGGGTATATCTTGCAGCAAGATCTTTGATTTATGGAGAACAGAATGTATGGGAAGGTCCTGAATTGACTGGGGTTCAGAAATCAAAAGAAGGTGTGGAATTGTATTTTGATACAAAAGACGGGCAGACGCTATTGCTGGAAGAAAGTAAGGATGGACTCTTTGAAATCTGTGGCGCAGATGGAGAATTTTATACGGCACAGGTGGAGGTAAAAGCAAACAAACTTATAGTCATCAAAAGGGAAAAAGATGAAGAAATCTATGCAATTCGTTATGCCTGGGCAGATGCACCACAGAGAGGACTCTTGAAAAATCATCAAGGATTTTTGACAACACCATTTTGTGTACAGATGAAAGAATAGAGTGTGGAAAGGAGAAAAAGATGCAGCTATTTAATGATGGATGGGAATTTTGTAAGCAGAAATTACACACAACATTAGACCAGGTGATGCAGCGTCAAGATGAATTTTATCCCATAGGAATTCCGCATGACTGGCTGATTTACCAAAGTAGGAATTTGTACGAAGATGGATGTGGATGGTATAGAAAGAAGTTTCATCATCAAAAGAAAAGCAGCAGTGAGCTTGTGATTCTCAGATTTGATGGGATTTATATGGATAGCAGAATCTATATCAATGAAAAGCAGGCGGGAGAGTGGAAATATGGCTATACAACGTTTGAAATTGACATTACAGAATTTCTCATGGAGGGAGAAAATGAGATTTATGTTTCTGTAACATATCAGGCGCCAAACAGCAGATGGTATACGGGGGCGGGGATTTATAGAAATGTTTGGCTGAAGACAGTACCGAAAGATCATATAGTATCTGATGGAATCTATGTTGTTTCAAAACGGTTCTGTGAAAATAAATGGAAGTTTCATGTCGAAACAGAAGTGCAAACAGAAACGGTTTTAGGCATACAGTTATCTTATATATTGAGAAATCCGGAAGGAAAGATGTATGATTTAGAAGGGAAGGAACGTATATCGGAAGGGCAGAATGGAGTTTGTAAATTTTTGTTTGAAACAGAAATATCGGATCCTCAAATTTGGGATGTAGACTGCCCGGCATGCTATAAGCTGGAAGTTCTTTTAAAAAAGAATGGCAATATTCTGCAGGAGGAATATCAGACAATTGGTTTTCGAACGATAGAGTTTATTCCTGAAAAGGGATTGCTGTTAAACGGGAGAAAATTAAAACTCAATGGAGTGTGTGAACATCATGATTTGGGATGCCTTGGAGCGGCGTTTCATAAAAAAGCGATGAAGCGAAAAATGGAGATTTTAAAGCAAATGGGGGTAAATGCACTGCGGCTTGCTCATAATATGCCGGCGCCGGAGGTGATGGAACTTGCAGACAGAATGGGGATATTGATTGTGTCTGAAGCGTTTGATATGTGGATATCTGAGAAAAACCCGTATGACTATGCTAGGTTTTTTAAGGATTGGTATCAAAGAGATCTTGCAAATTGGATTAAACGAGATAGAAATCATCCTAGTATTCTGATGTGGAGTATAGGCAATGAGATTTATGATACACATGCAAGTGAAGAAGGGCAGATATGGTGTAAAAAGCTTGCGGAAGGAGTTCACTCCCTTGATCCGGAAAAGAATGCGGTTGTGACGATAGCATCGAATTATATGCCATGGGAGAATGCACAGAAATGTGCCGATATCATAAAGAATGTTGGCTATAATTATGGTGAAAACTATTATGCACAGCACCATGAGGAACATCCGCAATGGGTGATTTACGGGAGTGAGACAGGATCTATCGTACAAAGCCGTGGTATTTATCACTTTCCGATGAAACAGTCGGTACTGTCTGATATAGATGAACAATGTTCTTCACTTGGAAATTCAACGACAAGTTGGGGAGCGAAATCGGTTGAGAGCTGTATTTTATCTGAAATAGAGCAGCCGTATTCAAGTGGTCAGTTTGTATGGTCTGGATTTGATTTTATCGGAGAACCCACTCCATATCATACAAGGAATTCTTATTTTGGACAGGTCGATACCGCTGGTTTTCCGAAAGATTCTTATTATTTATATCAGGCAGCGTGGACGGATTATCGCAAAAATCCGATGGTGCACATTTTCCCATACTGGGATTTTAATGAAGGTCAGCGAATAGATGTGAGAGTATGTTCAAATGCTCCTATCGTAGAACTGTTTTTTAACGGGAAAAGTCAAGGCGTTTGTGTATTGGCGCAAAAAGAAAAGGCAATATTGGCAGGACACTGGCAGATTCCATATGAGGCAGGTACACTTTATGCAGCTGCGCGCGATGAAGAGGGGCATATTTGGGCAGAAGAAACAAGGCAATCTTTTGGAGAGGCAGTACAGATTTCGCTGAAGGCATCAGAAACAGAATTGAAAGCAGATGGAGAAGACATTGTATTTATTGAGATTTCTATGAAAGATAAAGAGGGGTATCCGGTAGAAAATGCGAACAATTATGTAAAGATTGAAGTGGAAGGTGCAGGTGCATTGGTTGGAACTGACAATGGAGACAGTACAGATACGGATGAGTATAAATCAGGAATAAGAAAACTGTTCAGTGGCAAGTTGCTTGCAGTATGTAAAGCAGATATTGTTCCGGGGGAGATGGTTGTAAAAGTAAATGCCACAGGTATGCAGGATGCGGTATTGCGAATACCGGTACGTGAAGCCCAAATAAGGAAGGGTATCAGTAGGAAAGCGTATCTTCCAGAGGAAAAAGAGAATCAAAGTGACAGACCAATACAAGTGCGTAATATTAAATTGGTGAGTAGTCAAGGACAGCATCTTTGTAAAGAGAATATGGTGACAGAGGTAACGGCTCATATATGTCCGGAAATAGCGGCAGATCAGGAGCTTATATGGGAAATTGTAGATGATGCAGGGATTCCGCTTAAAATTGCAGAAGTGCAATCAGAAGGTCGGAAGGCTTTGATTACAGCAAAAAGTGACGGAAACTTTCGGCTTCGATGTATGTCGAAAAGTGGTACTGAAAAAGTAAGGATTATTTCTGTCTTGGAATTTGTAGTTGATGGTTTGGGAAAAGCATTTACCAATCCGTATGAATTTGTCAGTGCAGGATTGTATGATTATAGTAAGGGAGAGATTGGAAATGGTAATGAACATGGTGTGGCAACATCAAGAGACGGGGAAAGCAGAGTGGGATTTCAATGTCTCGATTTTGGAGATTATGGTTCGGATGAGATTACAATGCAGATATTTGCGTTGACAGATGATCCATATGATATACAAATATATGAGAGAAATCCGGATGAGGAAGGAATTCTTTTGGGGAATTTTGTATATCAGAAACCGAAAAAGTGGAATGTGTATCAGGATGCTGTTTTTCAACTGAATCAAAAATTGAAAGGTATTACAGAACTTTGTTTTGTTTTTCAGGCGAAAATGCATGTGAAAGGTTTTTGTTTTAAGAAATATGAAAGAAGCTGGCAAAAGCTTTCAGGAGAAGAATGTGACAGTATTTATGGTGATAGCTTTAAGAAAAAAGGAAACAAAATTTGCGGAATAGGCAATAATGTTACGATTGGTTTCAAAAAATTGAATTTTGGAACCGCAGGTGCCAGATATGTTACCATAGCAGGAGCAACGCCACTTGAAAAAACATCCATTGTTTTGAAGTTTTTGCAAAATGGAGAAGAAAAACAATGTATCATTGAATTTGTCAATGGAAGTTCAATCCAGAGATTTTCCATAGATCCATTATATCAAATGAACGATGTTAGTCTGGTATTTCTTCCAGGTAGCAAATTTGATTTTGAGTGGATTCAATTTGAGAAGGGGATCCCCCCATCATCATCTTAGATGATGGGGAAATCCCCTTGTTTATTTGTAGGAACAATATGTGCAAATATTGCTGACAAGATGGCAAAATTGGAAATGAATAAAAGAAATATTTTTTGTATAATAACGATAACAAAAAAAGAAAGTACAAAAGGGAGGAGAAGTGGTATGAAAAAGAAAAAGGAAAAGTCGACAATTCCAAAAGTGAAACCGAGTGATTTCAATAAAAAAAACGAGCACTCGCTCTTGAGACACATCAAAAAGGAATGGAGATTGTATTCTCTTATGGTACTTCCGATATTGTATTACATTGTTTTTAAATATGTACCAGTTATCGGAAACATAATTGCCTTTCGCAGGTATAAGGGTGGCCCCAATATTTTGGGAGAATACTGGGTGGGATTTCGGTATTTTGAGCAATTTTTGAAGGATCCACAATTTTGGCAAGCATTTTGGAATACGCTCAGATTGAGTATTGAATATTTATTGGTCAGATTCCCTGTAACATTGATATTTGCGCTTCTTTTGAATGAACTCAGAAAGAAATGGTGGAAGAAGTCAGTGCAGACGATTTCTTATCTTCCGCATTTTATTTCCCTTGTAGTTGTCTGTGGTATGGTAAAAGAACTCTTGGCGGCAGGAGGCCCCATCAACCAGCTGATTCAGAGTCTTGGGGGTGACAAGATTGCATTTATGTCAGAACCCGGATGGTTTGATGCGATCTATATTCTGTCAGGCGTGTGGCAGGCACTTGGATGGGGGACAATACTTTATCTGACAGCAATGACAGGCATTAACACAGAATTGTATGAGGCGGCGGAAATGGATGGAGCCGGAAAGCTCCAGCAGGTATTGCATGTGACGATTCCGGGAATTTTGCCGACGATTATGACACTGCTGATTATGGATATTGGCGGGATCGTGACATCAAGCAACATGCAGAAAATCTTGTTGTTGTATAATCCTTTGAACCAAGAACGTGCGGATATTATTGGAACTTTGGTATATAGAATGGGTATTACAGGAGGCAACTTTAGCTATGCAGCGGCAGTGGGATTGTTCGAAGGTGTCATTGGATTGATTTTAGTTTCTACAGCGAATTTCCTGTCGAAAAAATTTACTGAGACTTCGTTGTGGTAAGGGAGGAAGAAGAGATGAGTGCAAAACCTTCAAAAGGATATCGCGTATTTCAGGTAGTAAACACGATCATTATGATTATTATAATTTTTATTACCCTGTATCCGTTTGTGTATCTTGTTGCACAATCGTTTAGTAGTGATGCGGCAGCAAGTGCAGGACTTGTAACATTTTATCCAATAGACTTTAATTTGGATACATACAAATATATATTAAAAGATAATCAGTTTTTCCGATATTATGCAAATACTATTTTTTACACGATAGTGGGAACATTTATATCAGTTGTTATGACAGCATTGATTGCCTATCCACTCTCCAAACCAAGGCTTCGGCTGAATAAGGTGATTACACCCATGGTTGTGTTTACAATGTATTTTGCAGGCGGTACAATTCCAAATTATATTGTAGTCACACAGTGGCTGGGATTGCAGGACAGTATGTGGTCCATCATTCTTCCGGGAACTATCAGCACATTCAATTTGCTGGTAATGAAGTCATTTTTTGCCGGACTTCCAGAAGAATTAGAAGAGGCAGCTGCAATTGATGGTTTAGATACATATAGAATCTTTGTTAAAATTATTCTTCCGCTGTCAAAACCAATCATTGCAACGATGTGTCTGTTTTATATTGTGACAATGTGGAATGAATGGTTCACTCCGATGCTGTATCTGGACTCGAAAGATAAATGGCCAATTGCATTGTATGTAAGACAGCTTGTAGAAGGAGCAAATAACACAGAAGTAGGATCTTCAGCAGATGCGAGCAGTGTACAGGCAACCTTAAAATCAGCTACCATGGTTCTGACATCCATTCCGATTATTTGTATCTATCCATTTGTACAAAAATATTTTGTACAGGGAATGACGATTGGAGCTGTAAAAGGGTGAGTATTGCAGTATTGAAGGTATAAAAAGTTAAACAAAAATAAAAAAGGAGGAGACTTATGAAAAAGAAAATTTTTGCACTGACACTTTCTGTTGTGATGACAGGAATGGCACTCGCAGGTTGTGGAGGGAGTGGGGCAGGGAGTCAAAGTGACGGGCCGACACTTTCACAGGAAGAAGCGGATGAAAACCTTGATTATGAATATGGAGAGGGGAAGACATTCTATTCTGAGGAACCGATGACATATTCTATGATGTATTCGGATCATGAAAATTATCCGTACCAGGAAGATTGGCTTCTCTGGAAGGCAATTGAGGAGAAAACAAATGTCACATTTGATCTTACGACAGTTGCGAGAACGGATTATAACGATAAGGTGTCAGCATCTGTTAATAGTGGAAGCGCTCCGTATATTATTCCCAAAGTCTACGATTCGGCAGCTTATGAAGACAGTGGACAGGTCGTTCCAATTAGTGACTGGGTACAATATATGCCGAATTATCAGAACTGTGTGAAAGAGTGGGGGCTGGAAGATGACCTCAAGCAGATCATGGCTGCAGACGGAAAATATTATCGCTTGCCGGGGATGTGGGAGACAGCAGCAGGTGGGTACTCATTGGCAATACGAAAAGATGTATTTGAAGCAGCAGGGGTAGACTTGAGTAAAGAGGCAACCTGGACATGGGAAGACTTTTATGAAGCATTGAAAAAAGTAAAAGATTATACAGTGTTATTCGGCAAATTAAACGCTGCCGTTTCCATCAGATTAAAACGGGTCTTTCA
>OKSH01002460.1_pt1 | contig 13715 bp, 10 predicted proteins | sample 1601231 | NCBI WGS metagenome assembly OKSH01 (sample SAMEA3541596, study PRJEB24748) | human gut metagenome | biome: human gut; feature: human-associated habitat; material: faeces | place: China | collected 2012 | reverse complement strand
TCGCAAACTTGGCAAGCTCCGACGGCTGGAAAGTTGTAAAGCCCAGATTGATCCACCGCTTGGCGTCCTCGCGCGTCGGCACGATCAACACGACGACAAGCAAAAACAATGTGCCCGCATAGATCAGGAATGCAAAGCGGTGCAGAATGTGGTAGTCAATATTCGCGATGGCCAGCATCATGACAACGCCGACCACAGCGAACAAAAGCTGACGCTTAATGTAATAAAAGCTGTCGCCCGTCTCGTAATAGGAGGAGGCGTAGCTTGCGGAAAACATCATGATCAGGCCGATCGAAAGCAGGATCAGCACCAGAAACAAAAATGTCAGGTCGATGCCGTTTCTTTCCGCACGGATGCGTTTTTTGCGGGCCTTTCCCGCCGAATGTGCCGCGTCCATCGGCACGCCCCCTTTCAAATATCCCTGCCGGCCGTTACAGCAGCAGCACCGACCAAATGCCAAGCGCGCCGCCGATCAGTCCCACTGCCGCAAAGGTCCCGACGATGCGCACCTCGCTCCAGCCGCTCAATTCAAAGTGATGGTGGATCGGACTCATCTTAAAGATGCGCTTGCCTGTCGTTTTAAAGCTGATGACCTGCAATATGACCGACAGCGCCTCGCACCAGTAGATGACGCCCGTCAGAACGAGCAGCAGCGGCAGTCCGACCTGAAACGCAAGTCCCACGACCATGCCGCCCATAAACAGCGAGCCTGTGTCGCCCATAAACACCTTGGCCGGATTGAAGTTATAGCGCAGGAAGCCCAGCAGCGCGCCCGCGAGTGCCGCCGAGAAGATCACAACGCCCATATCGCCGCGGCGGAAGCCGACGAATACGAAGAAGATGGCAACCGGAAGTGTAACGCTTGCCGCCAGACCGTCGATGCCGTCGGTCAGATTGACGGCGTTGTCCGCGCCGACGATAACGAAGGCCGCGAACACGATGTACAGCGGCCACGGCCAGCTGAACGAAATGCTCGTGAACGGAATCCACAGCTGCGGCAGACCGCTCGACCCCAGGAACAGCACGAGCACAAACACGCCGGCAACCAGAATCTGGAGCACCAGCTTCTGCTTCGGGGTCAGACCCGCGTTTTCCTTTTTCTTGATCTTGGCGTAGTCATCGACCAGACCGACCGCACCGTAGGCCACGGCAAGGCCGAGCACCGCCAGCGACGAGACCGAAATCTCACCCATCACGATATTGCCGATAATGACTGCCGCCGCGATACCGATAATGAACATAAAGCCGCCCATTGTCGGAATATTCTGTTTGTTCATGTGCCATTTCGGTCCGATTTCGAGAATCTTCTGACCGAATTTCATTTTCCGCAGATAGTTGATGACCGCCGGACCGATAGCCAGCGTAATCACCAGTGCGACCGCGAAAACAAGCACAGCCTGTTTCATGCTTCAACTTCCTCCCCTAAAAACATTGCAAGTGCGCGTTCCATGCGCATGCCGCGGCTGCCCTTGAACAGCAGCGCGTCTCCCTTTTTCGCGTCCTCGCGCAGTGCCGCGACAAGTGCGGTCTGATCGTCGAACGCATAGGCATGCTCCATGCCCTTCTCCCTGGCACCGGCTACCATGGCCGCTGCATCCGGACCGTAGGCGTACAGGGCGTCCGCGTACTGCGCCGCCGCACGACCGGCACGGCGATGACCTTCCTCGGCGTAATCGCCAAGCTCGAGCATCGAGCCGAGAACCGCAAACCGGCGGCCGTCCCCGGCCATGCCGCCAAGCACGGACAGCGTAGCCTCCATCGCATCCGGACTTGCGTTGTAGCAGTCCGCATAGATGTGATAGCCATCCTGCTCATAGATGTTCTGGCGCATGCCGCTTGCCTGATAGCTGACAAGTCCCTGCGCGATCAGCGCGGGCGTTTCACCGAGCAGCAGACCGACGGCTGCCGCCGCCAGTGCATTGAGCACGTTATGCTTGCCCGGAATACTCAGCTTCGCGGTGAATTTCTCTCCGACCGGCAGGTGCGCCGCAGCAAGACCGTTATTTACTATATCAAATGTACCGTCGCTGTGCAAGTCCGCAGTAAGGTCACAGGCGGAATTTTCGATGCCATAAGTTACCACCTTGTAGCCGAGGCTGCCGCGTTTGTCCCACAGAAGCGGCTCATCGCCGCAGAGAACAGCCGTGCCGCCCTCCTGCAGACCCTCGAGAATCTCCAGCTTGGCCTTGCAGATGCCCTCACGCGAGCCGAGGAACTCGATATGCGAGGTGCCGATATTGGTGATAACCGCCAGATTCGGTCTGGCAGCCGCCGTCATGCGGGAAAGCTCACCGAAATGGTTCATGCCCATCTCGGCTACCAGCACTTCAGTATCCCTGGTCATACGCATGAGCGTCAGCGGCAGACCGATCTCATTATTCAGGTTGCCTTCTGTCTTCTGTGCGTGGAAACCCTGCGAGAGAACAGCATACAGCAGCTCCTTGGTGGTGGTCTTGCCGACCGAGCCGGTCACGCCGACGACTTTGCCACCGCACATCGTGCGGTAGCCGCCCGCGAGGTCAAGCAGCGCCTGCGAGGTGTTCTCAACGTACAGCGTCGGCACCGGATACTCCTCATTCTCGCGGTGGCTCATCACGGCGGCCGCTCCGTTCTCGATGGCCTTGCCGATGAAATCGTGCGCGTCAAACCGTTCGCCCTTAATCGGCAGGAACAGCGCCTCCGGCGGAATCTGCCGCGAATCGGTCGTGACCGCCGTCAGAGCCGCCTCACCCTTCGCTTCGCCGTGTGTCCATGCCGCCGCCTGCGCTAATGTAAATCGTTCCATGCCGTTTCCCCCAGTTGGTTTTACTTTTGCTTTATTGAGCGTAGGGGCGCACAGTGTGCGCCCGTCTGCCGCTCTTACTTATTGAAAAAATCCGCTACGATCTCGCGTTCATCCATGTGGTGCTTCACATGGTTTACTTCCTGATAGGTCTCATGTCCCTTGCCCATCAGCACGATGATATCGTCCTTCTGTGCGTGTGCAAGTGCCCAGTGGATCGCCTCCGGACGATCGACAATGACCTGCATCGGCGTATCCGAATCCTTCATGCCCTCGAGAATGTCATCAATGATGGCCTTCGGCTCCTCGGTGCGCGGATTATCGCTCGTTACAACGCAGAAGTCCGCGAGATCCGCCGCAATTTTACCCATCTTCGGGCGCTTGGTGCGGTCACGGTCGCCGCCGCAGCCGAACAGAGCAACAACACGGCCCTTTGCAAAGCCGCGAACGGCCTTGAGCACGTTCTCCACGCCGTCCGGTGAATGTGCGTAGTCGATGAGCACGGTGTAATCCGTATCGGTCGGCACGACCTCAACACGGCCCTTGACGCCGGTTGCAGTTGCCATGGACTTCGCCGCATCCGCAAGCGGCATACCGAGCTGCAGCACGATACCGAGCGCGGTCAGTGCATTCTCAACCGAGAAATGACCCGGAATCGGCAGCTTGACATCTGCTTTTTCGCCCTGATACTGTGCGGTGAACTCCACGCCATCCGCGTGCAGCTGCAGGTCGGTCGCTTCGAGATCGGCCTCCGGCTTGCCGCAGGAGAAGGTCATGCACGGGCACTTTGCGTCCGCGAGCATCTTCTCCGCCGCAGCATCATCCAGATTGATAACACCCTTCTTGCTGATGGAGAACAGCAGCGCCTTTGCCTTGCGGTACTCCTCCATGGTCTTGTGGAAATCGAGGTGATCCTGCGTCAGATTGGTGAACGCGCCAACCGCAAACGGAATGCCGTGCACGCGGTCAAGCACCAGAGAGTGCGAGGAAACCTCCATGATCACATGCGTGCAGCCTGCGTCTCTCATGCGGGCAAACAGCGCGTGCAGCTCGTAGGATTCCGGCGTGGTGCGCTCGGTCTCGATCACTTCATCACCGATGAGGTTCTGGTTGGTGCCGATCAGACCCACCTTGTAGCCTGCGTCCTCAAGCATGTGCTTGACGAGGTAGGTCGTGGTGGTCTTGCCGTTGGTGCCGGTCACACCGAGCATGACCATGCTCTCTGCCGGATGACCGAAGCGGTTTGCCGCAATCTCAGCCAGCGCGATACGGGAATTCTCCACAACGACTGCGGGGACGCCCTCCGGCGCCTCCTCGCAGACAACGGCTGCCGCGCCCTGCTCCATCGCCTTGGCGATGTACTTGTGGCCGTCGGTCGCGTAGCCGCGGATGGCTACAAACAGGTCGCCCGGCTGTACCGCGCGGGAGTCGTAACGCACTTCCTTGATCTCGATATCCTGTGCGGCAGTGCTGTTTTTCACTGCTACATCCTTCAAAAGTTCCTGTAATTTCATAATTTCCTCCTATCGGTCGTTGACCGTCGTTGTATCGGAAAATTCTACCGTGACAACCGCACCGAGGCTTACCTTGGTACCGGCCTCCGGACTCTGCTTGGTCGCGGTAGTGTCGCCTGTAATCTGCGCGGACGAAACACCCTTCTGCTTGAGGTACAGACCGTACTCCTCCAGCGTATCGCGGCACTCATCCGGCGACATGCCGGACAGATTGGGCACTTCAACGGCCTCAGTCGGCTTTTCCTCGCCCATGTAGACGATAACCTTGCCGCTGGCCGCAATGCGCATGCCTGCATTCGGCACCTGATCGGTGACAGTATCGCCGTCGCCCTTGATGATGCAGTCAAAGCCTGCGTCAGACAGCGTGGAAATCGCATCGTCGCGCGTCTTGCCGGATACACTCGGCACGGTCAGCTCGCGGCGGTCGCTCTCGCTGTCGTCGTAGACCGGCGTAATGCCGATATACGGCAGCACATCCTCCATGATGCGGCCGACAACCGGAGCGGCGATCGTACCGCCGGTATGCGTTGCGGATTCCGGCAGGTCGTTGATGGCGACCAGAACCGCGATCTGCGGGTCGTCCATCGGCGCTACGCCGATGAAGGAGGCCGTGTAGCGGTCCTCGGTATCGAGCACCTTGCCGTCACTGTCGTATTCGGGCTGAATCTCGGAGGTCGCAGTCTTGCCGCCGACGCGGTAGCCGGGCACATACGCGTTCTTGCCGGTGCCGTTTGCGACAACCTGCTCCATCGCCCCGCGCATGTAAGCGGAGGTATCCTCGGAGATGACCTGACGGACCACCTCGGTCTCATTCGTGGACTTGACCGAGCCGTCTCCGCTCAGCACTTCCTTGACAACATACGGCTTTTTCAGCTTGCCATCGTCCACGATCGCGCAGACCATGTTCAGCATCTGAATCGGCGTTACCGTGAAGCGCTGACCGAACGATGCGGTCGCCAGTGCGACTTCGTTCCAGTCACTGGCAACATCCAGCTTGTGGAACTGGCCCTTGCCCTCACCCGGCAGGTCGATGCCGGTCGGCTCGGTCAGGCCGAACGCCTTGTAAAAGTTGTAAAACCGATCCATGCCGATGCTCTGGGCAATCTGCATCATCGCTACGTTGCAGGAATTCATCAGGGCTTCGGTCAGCGTCTGCATGCCGTGGCCGCTTGTGTTTGCACACTTGATCTCCCAGTTCTCCACCTGCAGGGAGCCGCCGCAGTAGTAGGTGTCCTCAGCATGGGTAGCACCCAGATCATACGCAGTGGAGACCGTCATCAGCTTGAAGGTGGAGCCCGGCTCGTAGTTATCCGCGATAACCGGATTGCGCCAGGTTTTCATCAGGATATTCACGCGGGCGCTGCCCAGCTCATCCACCAGATCGGAATTGTCATGAATCGCCTCCGGCAGATTGTCCAGACCGCCTTCCGTATACCATGCATCCGGAATTTCGACCTTGACGTTCTCTTCCTTAAGGATTTTCTCAACATTTTTCTTGAGTTCGTCGATATACTTGTCGCTCGTCAGCTTGTAGGCATCGTTCGGATCAAAGTCCGGCAGGTTCGCCATGGCGAGCACCTCACCGGTCTTGACGTTCATGACGATGCCGGAAACACCGTCGCGCGCCTCCGGATTGTCGGCAAGTGCGGTCTCGAGGTGCTTTTCCAGATAGTTCTGGATATCGCTGTCGATGGTCAGCACAAGAGAGTTGCCGTCGGTCGCCGGGATATACTGCTGGGTCTCCGGCATAATGTCCTTGTTCTGCTGGTTCTGCACGCGCACCAGACGGCCCGCCGTGCCGGAAAGCTCGTCGTTATACTCAGATTCCAGGCCGTACGCGCCGTTGTTGTCGCTGCCGACGTATCCCAGAACCGCAGACAGGAAGGCGCCGTGCTGATAGTACCGCTTGGTATCCGGCTCGGAGTAGACGCCGGTGCAGTCTGCCGCTTCGAGCTTCTCATCCAGTTCCTTGGATACGTCCTTATCGACCTTCTGCGCGATAATTTCGTACTGCGAGTTCGTCTTCCGGAGCTTCTCCATCACGGTATCGTAATCCACATCCAGCGTTTCGGACAGGATGGTCGCAAGCGTCTGCTGCTGACTTTCCGCCGTGATGCCCTTCTTGACCTTGCTCTCGTCCACAACGGCCTTCGGATCGACCGTAATGCGCTCTACAGCGGCGGATTCAGCCAGAACCTGCATGTTCGCGTCGTAGATCTTGCCGCGGTTGGGCGTGATGAACGTGTCGCGCGTCTGCAGCGCTGTCGCCTGCTGCACATAGAAATCGTGATTGAATACCTGCATATACAGCAGCCGCACGCCTACCAGCCCGAAACCGATCAGTGCAAACAGCACGGTCAGTCCGCGGATACGCGTGCGCATTTGATGGTTGGGTCCCTTAACTGCCATTTAGTCAGCCTCCATATTGTTCCTGAAAAAGCGTAAGGAGTCAGAAGTTATCCACCTCTCACTCCCCTGTACGCATTGTATTCAACTGCTTATCGGATATATTCCACAAGTGCGGAAAAGCGCGCTGCCAGTGCGCTCCACAGACCGTGCAGCGTCATGCTGTCGTCTGCAACGGTGACAAGATCCGGATTGGTCAGCTCCACATATTCGATCTGCGAATTGTCCATCTTGACCATTCCGAGCGTGTCCGTGGCGTACTGCTCTACCTCATCCATGTTCATGCTGTTCATCTGCTTGGTCGTCAGAGAAACATTCTCCGACTGCAGCTCGCTGAGCAGGTCGCTCTGCTCACTCGCTTCCGCGGTAAGCTGGGTCAGCTGCATCTGGCAGAACAGGATAAACGCCGCCGTGATCGCCACCAGAAAAATGCACGGATACACGCCCTGCATCACAGCAGGCTTGCGGCGGTGCTTCTTTTTCTTGACCGGCGCTGCCGCTACCTGCAGATGGCGTTTCGGCTGTACCTCACGCTGTGCAGGAACCTGATCTTCATATTTTCTTGCCGCGTTGTTCCTGCCAGAAGCCATCTTGCGCTTTCCTTTCTTTTGAATTTGCTTTTTCGGTTTAGATTTTTTCACAAACCCGGAGCTTCGCGCTTCGGGCACGCGGATTCTCCTCAATTTCCCTTTCATCCGGCAGGATCGGCTTGCGCGGCGTCAGCCGAACCTTCGGCTTTTTGCCGCAGATGCATACCGGAAAGTCCTTCGGACAGGTGCAGCCCTGTGCCGCCTGCTGAAAAGCTGCCTTGACAATGCGGTCCTCCAGGCTGTGAAAGGTGATGACCGCCAGTCTGCCGCCCGGATTGAGACAGTCGATGGCTTTTTCCATTGCTTCCCGCACCGCGCCCAGCTCATCGTTTACCGCAATGCGGATCGCCTGAAAGCTGCGCTTCGCCGGATGCTGCTTTTCCCGCAGCGCTTTCGCGGGCATGGCGCCCTTGATTACACGGACAAGCTCCAGCGTGGTCTCAATCGGCTTGTCTGCGCGTTCGCGCTCGATCGCCGCTGCGATCAGCGGTGCGTAGCGCTCCTCGCCGTACTCAAACAGAATGCGGCGGATCTCCTCGCGGCTCCAGCCGTTCACCACATCATACGCGGTCAGCTTCTGCTGCCGGTCCATGCGCATATCGAGCGGCGCATCCTGCATGTAGGAAAAGCCGCGCTCGGCATGATCCAGCTGCGGAGAGGAAACGCCGAGGTCGAACAGAATGCCGTCCGCACCTGCCAGTCCCTGTCCCTCGAGCACCTTGTCGATATCGCGAAAGTCGCTCTTGACCGGTGTGACACGCTGCCATACATCCTTAAGGCGGTCCTTCGCGTTTTCGAGTGCTTCGTCATCTCTGTCAATGCAAATCAAACGACCGGTATCATGCAAACGCTCCGCAATGCGGAGCGAGTGACCGGCGCCGCCGGTCGTGGCGTCCACATAAACGCCGTCCGGCTTGATCTGCAGAGCCTCAAGGCAAGGCTCAAGCAAAATGGATACATGATGAAATTCCATAGTTCCCTGCCCTTTTGTTAAAAATCAATATCTTCTACGTCCGCGGCAACAACTTCCGCGTCGATCTCGTCATTGTAAGCGCGCCACTTGTCGCTGTTCCAGATTTCCGCGTGGTCGAGCTGACCGATCACGGTAACATCCTTCTGCAGCTCCGCAAAGGTACGCAGGTTTGCGGGAATGAGGATGCGGCCCTGTGCGTCGAGCTGTGCATCGAACGCATTGGCGAAGTAGTAGCGCTTGACGCGTCTTGCCTTTTCGCCGTTACCGAGCGTGCGGATCTTGTCCTCCAGACGCTTCCATTCCGCTTCCGGATAAACGGACAGACAGCCATCGAGGCCCTTGGTGACCGTGAAGTGCTCGCCGAGCTCCTCGCGCAGCTTGGCCGGCATTGCCAGACGACCCTTAGCGTCTATGGAATGCTTGTATTCGCCCTTCACTCATTCACACCTGCCCTTCCGCTTTGGTGGAATTTGTGACACTTTACCCCACAACTCTCCACCTTGATTTTATTATAGCGGTACGGAGAATAGATTGCAAGATATTTTTTGCATTATTGCACGAAAAATTCGGGCGTTTTTCTTGCAAATTTTATAGTTTTCGCAATTTTTGCGAACAGTTGTTCGATTGTGTTCGTATGCGGTGTTTTCCTGCATTTTACTGCGAAGTGGAGAGTTATCCCAAAGCTTATCCACAGAGTGTGTATTTTTGTGCAATTTCAGCCGGACATTTTTCAGGTTGGTGGCGCAAAGTGGGTGTGAGGTTCTCTTTTTCGGTGCCGGTGGTGAGGAGTGGGTGATGGCGTGGTGCAGACAAGGTGACGGTCGTTATCAAATAAAATTCGCAGGTGCCGTCCGCAACAACGCGTAAGCGAATGCTCATGTACGGTAAAGTATCACAAGAAAATTATGTCGAATTGACAGCCGCCTCCGCTATACCGAATAAGGAAATAAAGAGTCCTCAAATTTTGCGCTACTAAATGAAGACGAGCGGAAGTAATCTCCCGCTCGTCAGTAAACTTAACTATGCCATATCAATCCCGCTTCTTTCCCGCCACCGGCACTAAGAACAGCGCGGGCAACAGCAGGAAAGCGGTACAGACCAGCCCCCAGGGTATGGACACCTGCTGGGCTACCAGCCCCACAATAGGCCCGCCGATGATCTGCCCGAAAGAGTCCAGCTGTCCGCTGGTGGAAAAGACTGTGGCGCGCATTTTCTCATCCACATGGTCGTTCATCCAGGCGGCCAGCACAGGCTCCTTGATGGTGCGCATAAGCCCCGCCAGCAGGAACACCAACAACATGAACCAAAAGCTCCGCCCCACCGCGAAGAGAACCAGGCACAGGATATACCCGGCGCTGGTGGACATGACCACACTGGTTCGGCTGACAGTCCCTTTTTTCTCCATGCGGGCGATGAGCAACTGAGAAGCCAGAATACCTAAGCCGTTGCCGATAAGACTGATAACACCGAACCAAGTGACGCTGTTCAGCGGCCCGATAACGGGTATTACCGTGTCATCCAGAAAATGAGCGGTGGAGAGCCGGTCAAAGCCTTCACTGGCAAGTCCCCCGCATAGTGTGATTGCTAAGAGCGCCAGCAACACAGGTGCGCCTTTCACAAAGCCCAGGTTGAGCTTGAACAGGCAGACAAAGTCTTTAAGCAAGCCCTGCCGTTCCTCAATAGCAGGGGAGAAGTTGGTTTCTGGCATGATGCGAACCATCACCAGCCCCAACAACAAGCACAAACTGCCCCCCAAGATGACAGGCATTTGCAGGTTTATGTTTCCCAGCAGTGTGCCCAGCACCACGCCCAGAACGCCGCCGATTTGCCCCATTTGACTGCCCCGCAGGAACACCTTGTCTATGGGTTTGTCCTCTTCCTCCGAGGCAATCCACGCCTCCAGAGCGCCGGTGATGAAGGTATCACCGCAACCCCAGACAACCTGGGCCAGCAGAACCGGCGCGAACCACGGTAGCGCACCCTCCATCAGAAAGCCCAGGCCGTAGAGGAACATTCCAATCAGCACCGAGCGCCGACGGCTATACAAATCCGCCACCACACCGGTGGGTATCTCGAACAGAAAGCAGGAGGTCTCCAGAACCGTCCCTACCAGGACAAGCTGGAAAGCATCCAGCTGCACCACCTCCAGGTGGTACACGATGGAAAGCACTGTGGACATAGAAACCGCCAGGGAACAGACAAATCGGAACAGCAGGTAGACAGAATATGCCTTTGAATTTTTAGCAAACATGAAGTTACATTCTCCTTTCAAATCTCATTTTATATGACTTTTGCAAGCTGTTAAGCTAACTTGTGGAACATATGCCGAACCTTATCTATACGGCTATTCGGGCGGCGGGGTTGGCAAATAAATTTACCAATAGCTGGCTGGTATCCTTTTAACTCTGTCAAGCAGACTCCCTGCCCATTTGTGAAATAAGTTAAATCGTTCCTGTATTCTTGAATACATCTAGCAGGGATTTCTCCTTTCAGAATGACCTCGTCATTCTTTATCTGAGTACTTACAATATCTGCACAATACCTTGGAGCATCATGATACGCCCGTGAGAGATATTCCTGCGGTGCATAAATTTCAAAGTGGAGATATGGCTCTAATAGTTCTGTCCCTGCTTTTTTTAAAGCCTGCTCCAATACGATAGGGGAAAGCAGCCGAAAGTCTGCGGGGGTACTTACAGGACTATAATACAATCCATATTCAAAACAGATTTTACAGTCTGTCACTTTCCATCCATACAGCCCCTGCTCGCAGCCATAAAGAACCCCCTCCATAACCGCATTTTGGAACGATTGATTTAAATATCCAAGTGAAACTCTGCTTTCATACTGCACTCCGCTTCCAATAGGGAGCGGCTCTATGGACAACCCGACAGAAGCCCAGAAAGGATTTGGCGGGACTTCTATGTGGATGGTATATTCTGCTTTTCTAAGCGGTCTTTCCATATATATAACAGTAGGCTCTTTTATTTCTGCCTCCACATGATATTTTTCCTCAAGGATGGCACAAATGACTTCCATCTGCACATTCCCCAAAAAAGAAAGTATAATCTCATGCGTTGTAGTATCCACATAATATTTTAAAAGAGGGTCGCCATCTGAAATTTCTGTAAGTGCCCCAAGCAATATTTCCCGCTGTTCAGATTTCTTTACTGCAATCGTTGTTTGGAGCATAGGGAGAGGATTTTCAATAAATTTTCTCTGCGGCAACAGCATTTCGTTCCCCAAAATACTGTTTAGCTGCAAAACATCATTTGGTAAAATTACAATATCACCAGAGCAGGCTGTATCGGATGGATATAATTCACCGTTTGTCGGAACACACATCTCTGTGATTTTTATTTTCTCTTTTTCAGATATTCTAATAACATCCCTCAAATGCAATGTTCCGCTATATATACGCACATAAACAAAACGCCGCCTTTTCTCTGAATATTCAATCTTAAAAACCTGCCCGCATAGTTCAGATTGACCTTCAGGCGTTGATGAATAAAATTTACTGGCAATCACTTCTATAAGCTGCCGAATCCCCAGATTGTTTTTAGCGCTTCCGTGATAAACGGGAAATAACGTTCCGTTTTGGAATCTCCTGTTTTCTTCCTGTTCCAGTTCTGACATTTTAAACGGTTTCCCTGACATATATTTCTCTAATAGTTCATCGTTTCCCATAATTACCGCATCCCACTGTTCCATATCGTCATTGTCCGTTACATTTATATGGGGATGCTGCCCAACCTTTTGCTTCACTATAATTTCCGAAGAAAGCTTTGCTTTCATTTCCCGATATACCATTGGCAAATCAATCCCCTCTTGGTCAATTTTATTGATGAAAAAAATTGTCGGAATCTTCATTGTCTGTAGTGCATGAAACAGTATACGGGTCTGTGCCTGTATGCCATCCTTTGCAGAAACTAATAATACTGCTCCGTCTAATACGGATAAAGAACGGTATACTTCCGCCAAAAAATCCATATGGCCTGGCGTATCTATAATGTTGACTTTTACATCCTCCCACTGAAAAGATGTCACTGCTGTCTGGATAGTGATTCCCCTTTGACGCTCCAAATTCATTGTATCTGTCCTTGTTGTGCCTTCATCTACGCTCCCTAGTTCTGCAATTGCACCACTGGTATACAATAAACTTTCCGTTAATGTTGTCTTTCCTGCGTCAACGTGAGCCAGAATGCCTAAGTTAATTATTTTCATGTGATTTTCCTGGTATATTGTAATTGACTCATCTAACGGTCGCTTACAGATATACCTTCTCCTTTCTATCAACCTTTTAATCCGTGGTTGATTACGGTATTGTATATTTGTATCATATAAATATGTGATGTGGATTTGTATATTTTCCTGTGGCTCTGACTACTTGTAGGAGGTTCTCACCACACCTTATTTCTAAATAATGATTAGTTAGATGAGTCTTGAATTCGTATCTTGTACCAGGTTTTACGAAGTAAGTGCTGTGGATAACACATTGCATATTTTTACGAAAGGAATGTATTATCATGATTTTAGTCGGAATTGACATCGGTAAAAACCAACACACCTTCTCCATCATTGACAAAGAAACCGGAGAAATACTATCAAGTCCTTCTGTTTTTAATAATAATCAAGAAGGTTTCCTATTACTCATCAGAAAACTAAGCAGCTATGCCAGTTCAGAACTTCTTATTGGTATGGAAGATACCGGGCATTATCACTTTGCCTTACTCAAATATCTTCTTGACAGCCACTATACGGTTGCTTTAATTAACCCAACAACTACTGACCTTACCAGAAAACTTCAGGGCGGCATTACGAAAAACGATCCCCTTGATTCTCTTACCATTTGTGATGTGATCGGCTCTAATCAGCGTAAAAAATCTTATCGCATTACAAAACTAAACTGCTTTGACCTTTATGAACAAAAGCAACTGACACGTCATCATCACAACCTGAAAGAGGAATTAAACATATACAAAAACCGGCTTCAGAAATGTATTGATATCGTATTCCCTGAATTTAATTCCTTATTCCGTTCAAAGTATGGCATTGTTTACATGAATATTTTGAGAACGTTTGCTTCTGCTAAAAAGATTGCAGACTCTGATATTCGAACCATCCGGAAATGTTTTGAATATAATGGGCGTGGAAAACGAATCCCTCTTTCTGCCGAACAGCTTAAAACAACCGCCAAAGCTTCTATTGGCATACCTTCTGTTGCTGAAGAAATTCAGATAAGACACCTTGTATATCAGATTGAAATGATAGAGGAACAACTTTCTGAAATAGACAAAAAGATAGAAGAGTTCTCCTTACAAAACAACTCTCCTATCCTCTCCATACCAGGGATTTCACACTTCTCTGGTACTTCCATTTTAGCGGAATTAGGAGATATTTTATAATGGTATCGTAATTTAAGACACTTCAAGAGACATTTCTTAATGAATCTG
>OKSH01002456.1_pt1 | contig 13747 bp, 10 predicted proteins | sample 1601231 | NCBI WGS metagenome assembly OKSH01 (sample SAMEA3541596, study PRJEB24748) | human gut metagenome | biome: human gut; feature: human-associated habitat; material: faeces | place: China | collected 2012 | reverse complement strand
GTGGTGCACCCGGCAGCAGGACATTACAGCCATACCCTTGTAAACGGCCTTATGTACCATTGCAGGGACCAGCTGTCCGGCATCAGCGGAGTCATTCGTCCGGGTATTGTGCACCGAATCGATATGGATACCACAGGGGTCATCATTGCATGTAAGAATGATATGGCACACAGCTCCATTGCCGCCCAGCTCAAAGAACATTCCATTACCCGCAGGTACCAGGCCATTGTACATGGCGTTATTGCGGAGGATGAGGGGACTGTGGACGCTCCCATTGGCCGCCATCCGGTGGAGCGCAAGAAAATGAGCATCAACTACCAGAACGGCAAGGATGCCGTAACCCATTACAGGGTCCTGAACCGGTTCAGGCAGTACACCCATGTGGAGTGCAGGCTGGAGACAGGCCGCACCCATCAGATTCGCGTCCACATGGCCAGTATCCGCCATCCTCTTTTGGGGGATGCTGTGTACGGGCCTGCCAGGTGTCCCATAAGCGGTCTCTGCGGACAGACACTTCATGCCGGCATCCTGGGGTTCATTCACCCCAGGACCGGAGAATATATGGAATTTTCAGCGCCCCTGCCGGAATACTTTGAAAAACTCCTTCGCACCTTAAGCTGAAACCAGGATGAAAAAGCGCAGTAAAAACATACTTTAATAGACAAGTTGTCACTTTTGTCGCAAAGCTTTATACTATTTTTTACTTTTTTGTACATTTCTATATACTTTTCTGAATTTTTGAGTTATAATACTTAATAGATAAAATATGACTTATGACCTACAGGACAGACAGTGCAGAAAGGGGAATGTAGAATGACAAATAATCTTATTATCACCATTGGCAGGCAGTGTGGCAGCGGCGGCAAAATGATTGGCGAATTACTGGCAGAAAAGATGGGTGTTAAGTGCTACGACAAGGAATTGTTATCCATGGCTGCAAAACACAGCGGACTTTGCGAGGAGCTGTTTGAGAAACACGATGAACGGCCCACCAGCAGTTTCCTCTACTCACTGGTTATGGATTCCTATTCCATGGGCTATACGGCATCGGGATATTCCGATATGCCTATTAACCATAAGATATTCCTTGCTCAGTTTGACACCATCAAAAAGCTGGCGGAAGAGGCCTCCTGCGTCATGGTTGGACGGTGTGCGGATTACGCCCTGGAGGACTACCCCAATGTGGTCAGCGTATTCATCACGGCCAACGACGATGACAAGCTGAAACGCCTTCAGGACCTGTACAAGGTAGACGCGTCCAAGGCAAAGGACATCATGATTAAGACAGACAAACAACGCGCCAGCTACTATAATTATTACTCCAACAAGAAATGGAGCGATCCGCGCAGCTATGATCTGTGTCTTAACAGCAGTGTCACAGGACCGGAGGGCGCAGTGGATGTCATCCTGAATTTTGCAAAAGTGAAGCAGACGTGGAGGAAACAGAAGTAGTTTCATCGAATTGCATGGAGATATGTCAACATAAGCATCTAAAACAGCAGATGCAGCAACGCCGGCAAAAGCCGGCATTGCTGCATCTGTTTTAATGTCAGTGTAAATCTTTACCCAAATCAATCATATCCTCAGCCATGGCCACCAATTCATCCCTGGTCACAATCTTATTGATGTCCATAAGAATGTAGCGTACGTCCCCGTCAATCCAGGCCAGGGAATTGGCTTCTGCCGTACTATAATACAAGTCTGTCTCCCCATATTTTATAACAGACGCATTGCTTGAAAGGGACTGGCCTGACGCTGGTTCTGCGGACAGGGAAACGGATTTGGAGGTATTATTGTCCTTTTTTATATATTTAAAGCTTATACCTTTCTGTTTGTTGACAGGAGCGCCATTTGAATCAAGATCAAATGATTCCGTAATATTTCCGCTGCCAAACAGATAACCGCCAGCCAGGCTTGCAGGTGCCTTGGGCCTGAATCCCACATCCTTTTGCAGGGTATCCCCGTCAGGAGGCGTGGAATATTGATTTTCTTCGGAACTTGAAACACTTACCTTCATTGACGGGGACGCAAAGCAGGGCACGGTGTTTGCCAGACAAATCCCTGTAATCAGCAGTAAAGCAATCTTTCTTTTCATGGCTCGTATCTCCTTTTATTTTTCAGATGCAGTATTCTTTGAATAACCGTTATGGTATGTATCATACCGTATAGTTCTCTAATCCACATCTAAAAATGCCGTATTCCGGAAATTCATGTCAGGAATCCATTCCGGAAAAAGATGAGCCGTGAGCTGTCACTCCACCGTAACAGATTTGGCCAGGTTGCGGGGCTGATCCACATCCAGATGTTTGCCGATGGAAGCATAATAGGCAATCAGCTGCAGGGCCACTGCAATGGGGAACACGGTGAAGCGGTCTTCCAGGTCCGGTATCCGAAGTTCTATATCAGCCACTCCATCCTCTACCACAGACTGTTTCTTGGCCAGAAGGATGACATAAGCACCCCGGGCCTTTACCTCCCGGATATTGGAAATGGTCTTGGCAAATACATGGTCCTGAGTTGCTATTGCTATGACAGGCACATTGTCATAAATCAGGGCAATGGTTCCGTGCTTCAGTTCACCGGCAGCATACGCCTCTGCGTGGATATAGGAGATTTCCTTAAGCTTAAGGGCCCCTTCCAGGGAAAAGGCGTAATCCAGGCCCCTTCCAATAAAAAAGGTGTCCCTCTCACGAATCAGGTGGCGCACAAAGGACTGGATAAATTCAGACTGTCCAATAACAGTTTCCATGGCCGGTATGACATCCAGCAGATCCGTCATAAATTCCCGTGCCTCATCCTGGCCGAAGGCCCCGCGGACCAGGGCCATGCGGCAGCCAATCATGTAGAGGGCAGCCAGCTGCACGGAATAAGCCTTTGTACTGGCAACAGCAATCTCAGGGCCTGCATGTGTATAAAATACGTAATCGCTTTCCCTGGCAATGGTGGAACCCTTTACATTGACAATGGAGAGGGTGACAGAGCCAAGACTTTTTGCCAGGTTCATGGCGGCCAGCGTATCAATGGTCTCCCCTGACTGCGAGATGACTATGACCAGGGTGCTGGAATCAATCAGCGGATCCTCGTACCGGAATTCAGATGCAATGGACACGGTGACAGGTATACGGAGCATTGGCTCCATCAGTGCTTTTGCCACCATTCCCGCATGCATGGCTGTACCGCAGGCAATAATCCGCACCTGGGAACACTCTGCGAATAAGGAGTCCGGAATACCGTCATCTCTAAAATCCGGCAGACGGTCCAACATCCTTGGAAGAATGGTATTTTTAAGGGCTTCCGGCTGTTCATGGATTTCTTTGAGCATGAAGTGGGGGTATCCGTTCTTCATGGCCGCGTCCATGTTCCAGCTGACCTCCAGTGTTTCCGGCTCCACACGGTTAAAGTCCATATCATATACACGGACTTTGTATGGCGTCAGGCGCACAATACAGCCCTCCGGGACCACAAAATACTCCCTGGTATAAGAAATCAGGGCAGTAAGATCCGAGGCTACAAGCGCTCCTGAGTGGGTGTAGGAAGCAACAAGGGGGCTTACCTTCCTTACGGCATATATCTCACCGGGACGGTCCGCAAAAAGGATACAGAAACCATAGGAGCCTTCAAGCGTGCCTGTAAAAGCTGCGATGGCCTTCAACGGATCCTGGCCGCATCCCCTGTAAGCAGAATCCAGAACAGCCGCAGCTACCTCGCTGTCGGTCTGGGAGACAAGACGGCCTTCCAATCCATATTCCTGCGTTAGCTGGCGGTAATTTTCGATGATTCCATTGTGAATCAGGGTTACCTGTCCGCAGCTGTGGGGATGGGCATTGGCGTCCGTTACACCTCCGTGAGTAGCCCAGCGGGTATGGCCGATTCCGCAGTGGGATATCTCGCAGGTTGATTTTACACATTCCCTAAGGGCGGCTACCTTTCCCACCTTTTTAATGCTCCTGACCTGGGAATCCTGGTTGAAGTAAGCAATACCGGCGCTGTCATATCCTCTGTATTCCAGTCCTGCGAGTCCCTTTAACAATACATCCTTGGCCTCCAAAGGGCCTGTATATCCAATTATTCCACACATAATTTGTTCTGCCTTTCTTTGTTAGTCACAGTTATTTTAACTACAATTGTTGTTCCTGAAAAAGACAACAAAAAACCAAGCTGTCTTATACAGGCAGTTTTCAGCATTCCATTTTTTATCCATTTTTACTGATATCATTCATCCGGTCACACTGGCTTTGTTTTGCAGTTACCCGCATATTTTCCAGTATGCAACACGCCCGGACAGCATGGGAGAGCACCCGCCGAAATTCTCGATTCTCTCTCCACCTCGTTAACCTTATAAACGGCAGCAGACGTTCCTGCTGTTCACGTACCCGCTAAAAGGTGCATGGCGCTTAGCTTTGCTATGTGTCTCTATCCCTCCTGTGACAGATTGTGAATATTATAGCTCACTCTATTTTATGCGTCAACCATATTTTGGGTGAGCCGTCCTGCCGGTACCCGGCATAATCCCTGTTTTATGCGCGATTTTAAAGATTCTTTAAGACTTTTGTTCTATTCATTCACCTGCCTGTGTGATATAATGAGGGGCGGTGCAATTATATGATTTATGAATCACAACAGGACGCACAACATGAAAAAAAGCGATTACATACAGGTGATAAAAAAATACAAACAAGAGATTCTGCAGTGTTCGGCTCTGGCCGTGACTGTAGTGTGCGCCTGCACAATGTCCTATATGGCGGGGCGTTACAGCGGGAGACTGAATGCTCCCGCTGCCGGCAGTTCTGAGGGAGGGGCCGTAGAAACCACCTCACAATACATAGATCTGGCTCCGGGTTCGCCTTCCTTTCTCTTTCCGCCAGGTGCTACCTGCCGGGATGCAACTCCCTCCAATGCGGACATGATGGATTCCCAGATACTTAACCTGGCCTATCTCTATGAGGATGGGGCAGATTCCACGGATCCGGCTGACAGCTATGCGGGCCGGCTCTATGATCTGCTGGCTTTAAAGGACGCGTCGTGGATATCGGGTCTATATGACCTGTACAATTATACGCCTCAGCAGCTTGCAGCCCTGCTGGGACTTCCGGAGACAGCCGTCACTTCAACGTCCGGCATCATACCGGAGTTCCGGAACATATCCGTGCACTTTGTCAACAGCGAACAACAGGAAACCGGAAGCACTTCCAATGCAAGGGAAATCATTTCTATTATCAATACCCTGCATTACTTCGGCATACTTAAAGATATGAAAACAATGGAGGACTGCGCGGACAAGCTGTGGAACGCTTCACACAAGTACTCTGTGCGCATAGGCGGAATTTATTACTGTGACGGCAGCTGCCTGGACGAAACAGCAGACGGGCGAAAGGACGCGGATGAATCCGGGACGGAAGCAGCTGGCGCAGTAATAGCTGGGTCGGAAGCAGCTGGAGCTGAAGCAGTTGGGGCAGTAATAGCTGGGTCGCAAACAGCTGGTGCTGAAGCAGTTGAAGCAGCAGTAGCTGGGTCGGAAACAACTGGTGCTGAAGCAGTTGAAGCAGCAGTAGCTGAGTCGGAAACAACTGGTGCTGAAGCAGTTGAAGCAGTAGCTGGGTCGGAAACAGCTGGCGCAGAAACCGTTGGAACAGCAGCCGCTGGGACGGAAGCAGTTGAGTCAGGAGCAGCTGGGGGAGAACCAGTTGGCTCAATGGCAGCCAGTGCAGCAGCAGAAGCTGAGACAGCAGCCGTGGCCAGTTTTTCCGATGCGTCATCCATTGTATCCGGGGCTTCTGATGCAGGTCCGGCAGACAGCTCCCGGACCTGTCCGGGCCATGTGGACTGTACGGTACTGGCCGTGGTCAAAGGCACTGCCGAGGCAGACAGTCTATTCCAGGCAGCAGATACACTGGAAGCTGTCAAGGCTTCCGGCTGGACAGGCTGGAATGCGGATACCAGAAACATGGCAGGCGCGCTGCTGGCCCAGGATTGGTCCCAGGTATATGGTCTTTATACAGTTGACTATCCAGTAAAAGGACTTTTGAATTCCCAGGAGATTGAATTATACATGAGTCTGGTTCCGGAAGACGCAAGCCGGCAGCGTAAAGATTTCGTGCGGTATGCCCTTACATCGGTAGGTAAGATTCCTTACTACTGGGGAGGCAAACCATCAGCACCTGGTTATACCGGAAATGGCTTCGGCTCACTGACTGTTCCGGATGAGGACGGCAGGCTTTTGAAGGGACTGGATTGTTCCGGCTGGATCAACTGGGTATACTGGTCGGTCACCGGAAAAGGGCTGGGGGCCCAGAGTACCGGTACACTTTTGGGCTGCGGTTCGCCGGTAGCCAGGGATGAGCTGCTGCCGGGAGACATCTGCATCCGGTTTAATCCCATGGCCCATGTGGTAATATTCCTGGGCTGGACAGCAGAGGGGAATATGCTCTGTATCCAGGAGACCACAGGCAATTCCAATAATGTGGAAGTGGGAACCGTTACAAGTAACTGGGAGAGTTACCGGCGTATTCTGGAATGATTTCCGCATAAGAACCAAATAGATAAAGAGGAGTATAATCATGAATAACAGAGAAAATGATGATGAGCTGGAACGCATGAGGGCACGTGCCAGAAGAGGCAGCGGCAGGCAGGACGGCGGCAGACAGAGCAGCAGGGCATATCCGAAGCCTGTGCTGCCAGCCGGTGAGCGCAGAAGTGCCAGACAATCCTATGACGGCCGCGAGGAGTATGACGAGGAGTACTATTACGGTGAGGAATACGATGTAGAAGAGGATAGGCAGATTGATTTTCCCATGGAAGACTATCTGGACGACGAACCTCCCATGCCCGCCCGCCGGCTTAGGCCCTCTTATGGTTCGTCTGGTTCTGCCGAAGGACGGCGTCAGGCGCAGTCCGCAGGAAACAGAAATGCCCAGGGCAGGAAATCCCGTCAGCCGGGAAGTGCCTCCTCTAATCCGGACCGGGCCAGAACAGCACAGTCCGTTTCAAGGAGTCAGGGGCGCACCGCAAAAAGGCAGCAGGATACTATGGAAAGGGGCAGGTCATCTGCCGGACGGCAGCAGGGACAAATGGTAAAACGACGTAAAAAAGGCAGATGGAAGGGGATTCTTTTGCTCCTTCTGGTTGCACTTATAGGGTATGGGGCCTGGCTGTTCCTTCACAAACCTACAGGCTACTGGAATATAGCTGTTTTTGGAGTGGACAGCAGAGATGGCAATACCAAAAACGCACTGGCAGATGTTCAGATGATATGCAGCATTGACAGAGCTACGGGGGAAATCCGCCTTGTCAGTGTTTACAGGGATACATACCTGAAAATCAATTCAGAGGGAACCTATCACAAAATTAATGAAGCATATTTTAAGGGTGGACATAAGCAGGCAGTGTCAGCCCTGGAGGAAAACCTGGATATCAAGATTGATGACTATGCCACCTTTAACTGGAAGTCAGTGGCTGAGGCCATCAACATTCTGGGCGGCATAGACCTGGAAATCACGCCTGCGGAATTTAAGTATATCAACGGCTTCATTACAGAAACCGTCAATTCAACAGGTATTGGTTCCTATCAGCTGGAGCAGGCCGGGATGAACCATTTAGACGGCGTCCAGGCCGTGGCCTACAGCCGGCTGCGTCTCATGGATACGGATTTCCAGAGGACGGAGCGCCAGAGAAAGGTGGTAGAGCTTGCCCTGGCAAAAGCAAAGCAGGCTGACCTCTCAACGCTGACCTCGCTGGCCGGCTACATGGTGCAGGAAATTTCCACCAGCGTAGGAGTAGATGATGTACTGCCTCTGGCAAAGGATATCGGTAAGTATCACATCGGAGAGACTGCCGGTTTCCCATTCTCAAGGCAGACCATGAAAATCGGAAAGATGGACTGCGTGGTGCCTACCACCCTGGAAAGCAATGTAGTCCTTCTTCATCAGTTCCTGTACGGCCAGGAGACGTCCTACAGTCCATCCTCCGCTGTCCGTAAAATCAGCGCCCATATCTCGGAAGAAACAGGGCTTTATGAGGAGGGCAAGGCAGCTCCTTCCGGAGGCGGCTCCTCAGGAGGAAGTTCATCAGGAGATAAGGCGCCTGCCCAGAATGTACCGGCAGAGACACCTCCGCCCGAAACAACAGCGCCTGTGGAGACAACCCAGGAGAGTATCGGGGAGACGGAAGAGACAGAGGAGACAACCCTGGAGAGTACCGAAGAAACAGAAGAGACCGAAGAAGTGGGGCCGGGCGTATCAGACAAACCCACAAAGGCTCCTGAAAGCACCAAACATACAGATGAGGAACAGGGACCGGGAAGCAGCGGCCCGGGCGGCGCCGCCGCAGAACCTTCCGGCAGCCATCCCACAAAGGCCCCTGAGACAGAGAAGCCTGGCTCCGGTTCCTCCCCTGGCTCCGAATCTGATTCCGGCAGCAACGGCCCTGGCCCAGGAAGCCAGGACAACGGCCCGGGCCAGGCTCAAAGCGGTACGGACGAGGGCGGCCCAGGCATCTAAAGCAGGTTCCGGTATCTAAAGCAGGTTCCGGTATTTAAAGCAGGTTCCGGTATCTAAAGCAGTACCGGCATCTGAAACAGTACCGGCATCTGAAGCAGTACCCGGCATCTAAAGCAATACCCGGCATCGAAGACCGCCCCGGAACAGAAGCACAGGGGTAAGCATAAAAGAATGGCCTCAGGCATTATTTCAACGCCTGGGGCCATCCTTTTATGCTGCCGTCAAGGATTGCCCGGAACATACAGTCTTTTATATGAGGATTGTCCTCCTGCAGCCTGTGTATCAGCTCCTTAATATACTGCCGCTTTGTGTATCCGTCCATGGGGCATGGGTTTTTGCATACAGGAAGCTGGTATTTGTTCCGAAACCCTATGACATCTGCCTCTGTGACAAAAATCATGGGACGGATGACAGTCAGGTCCATGCGGTCCAGATAGGTAAGGGGCGAGAAGGAGTGGAACCTTCCCTCATAGAACAGCGACATCATCATGGTCTCGATCACATCATCCCTGTGATGAGCATAGGCAATCTTGTTGCATCCCATCTCCTTGGCCTTTTCATTGAGAGCGCCTTTTCGCATCTTGGCGCAAAGAGAACAGGGGTTGGTTTCCTTGCGGATATCAAAGAGGACCGCGCCAATTTCTGTGGAAATGATTTCATATGGGATCTCAAATTCCCGGCACATGGCCGCCACCGGTTCCAAATCCATATTGCCAAGCCCCAAATCCACCGTAATGGCGCACAGTTCATATTTTTCAGGATAAAACCTCCTCAGATGATGAAGGGCATGGAGCAATGTCAGGCTGTCCTTTCCGCCGGACACTCCTATGGCGATACGGTCACCGTCCTGAATCAGCCCGTATGTATCAAGAGCCTGGCGTGTCAGGCTCAGAAGACGTTGTAATTTCATGTGGGTTCCAACCAATCCTTTCTGGTCTTTTCTGGATTTTTTCTTTATCCGCCATTCAGCGCCCTGGGTATTTTGTCTTTACAGGAATGCTGCACGGCTTTTTCTATTCTACCTGTCCACACACCTGGTTGTCAAGAAAAGTTAACTATGTTAAAATGGGGGGAGAATAAATTAAGGGTGATGATGAAATGATAACTTATAAATATGTAGTATCTGACAAGCAGGGGCTTCATGCTACCAATGCCATGAGTCTGAGCAGGGCGGCCTCTGAATATGAGAGCCGGATAACCCTTAAAAGCCAAAAGGGTACAGCGGACTGTAAGAATGTCCTTGCTCTCATGAGCCTGGGCGCGCACCAGGGAGAAAGCCTGGAGCTTACGGTGGAAGGGCCTGACGAGGGCCAGGCCTCCGGTTTCTTAAAAGGGCTCATGCGCACTATTTTATAAACATGCCCTGACTGGCGGCCATGATGAAATAAATCCCTTTCCTAACAGCTAGGAAACGGGTTTACCGCAAAATCCCTTCTTGACAGGCTATAGTTAATATCAAAGAACTGCTTTGCAGTTCAAATCTGGAAAGAGGGGTTATTATTATGGCAAGATTAGGTATTTCTATTTATCCGGAGTATTCCACAGAAGAACAGGACATAGCGTATATCAGAAAGGCAGGTAAACTGGGTTACAGGAGGATTTTTACCTGTCTTTTAAGTGTTGGGGAAAAGAACAGGGAGGAAATCATCGGACAGTTTTGCCGCCTGGCTGATGAGGCCCATGCCTGCGGCATGGAAATCATCCCGGATGTAAGCCCTGCTGTATTTTCAAGGCTGGGAACCTCTTATGAGGACCTGTCTGTGTTCCGGGAAATGCATGTGGACGGCATCCGGCTGGACGAAGGTTTTGACGGCATGAAGGAAAGCCTTATGACCTATAATCCACAGGGGCTGAAGCTGGAGCTGAATGCCAGCACCAAGCTGGTGTATGTGGAGAACATCATGGATCACCATCCGGACCGTGAGAAGTTAATTACCTGCCATAACTTTTATCCGCAGGCATACACGGGACTGAGCCTGAAACATTTTAACAGGTGCAATGACAAGATGAAGTCACTGGGTCTTAAGGTGGCTGCATTTGTATCCAGCAATGCGCCCGGTGCTTATGGTCCATGGCCTTTAAACGAAGGACTCTGCACCCTGGAAATGCACCGCGGCCTTCCTCTGGATTTCCAGGTGCGCCATATGTTTGCCACCGGCATGGTAGATGATGTGCTGATTGCCAATGCCTATGCAACGGACGAGGAGCTCCATGCCTGCGCAGCAGTCAATCCCAGCATCCTTACCTTCGGCATTGAACTGGAAAAGGAGCTGACGGACACAGAGAAGCAGATCCTGGACTATGAGCCAAAGCATGTGGTGAGAGGAGATATGAGCGAATACATGATCCGCTCCACCTGGCCCAGGGTAACATTTGCAGACCAGTCCATTCCGGCTGGCAACACCAGGGACTTAAGGCCGGGCGATGTGGTCATTCTCAATGACGGTTACCTGAAATACAAAGGAGAGCTCCACATCGTCACAAAGGATATGCCCAATGACGGCCGCAAGAACGTGATTGGACATCTGCCGGAGTATGAACATGTACTGTTAGACTATATCGATCCCTGGAAGGTGTTCGCGTTCCGTATTGTATAAGACTGTAAGAGAAGGAGTTTAACCATGCAGAATAAAAGACAGGAACAGCTGCTTGCCATATTATCAGAGCGGAGGGACTGGATGACCAGCCGGCAGCTGGCCGGCCTTCTGCAGGTGTCGGACCGGACCATCCGCTCCGATGTGGAGGCCATCAATAAGCACACGGACCCGCCGCCCATCGAGTCCAATGTGCGTCAGGGATACAGGCTGTGCGAGGACGCACGGCCTGCCCTGGCGTCAGGGGCAGAGACAAGGGAGGCAGACATTCCCCAGACCCCCGGCGCCCGCTGTGCATACATGATACAAAAGCTGCTGTTTGAGGTGAAGGAGCTGAACCTTACCATGCTCCAGAGCCAGATCTATGTCAGCGGTTATTCCATTGACAATGATTTAAAGCGCATACGAAAGATGCTGGAGCCTTACAGCGGCCTGAAGCTGGTACGGAACAAGGAATGCATCTCCTTAAAGGGAGACGAGGCCAGTAAGCGCCGTTTTTACCGGGATTTACTGGTGGCTGAGGTGCAGGAGAACTTTCTTAACCTGAACACCCTGGCCCATCTCTACAGAAGCTTTAACCTGATTGAGGTCAAGGATATCTTTGTGGATGTGCTGGAGGAATATGACTATTCCATCCATGAGTCCATGTTTCCCATGCTGATTCTCCATGCGGGGACCAGCATTGAACGGATGAACTGCGCCAATTACATCAATATGGAGGAGGGGATGCAGGGGCTGGAGGATACCATTGAGTACCAGATAGCCCAAACCTTCTTTGACCGCATTTCCAAGCGGCTGCACATAACGGTCCACGACGGCGAGGTGGGCATGTTTGCCCTGGTAATCATGGGCAGGCGGGCTTCCAACTATACCAGCGATTTTGTCAATTACAACGGAAAATGGATGAATACCAAGAAGCTGGTGGCTGAGGCCCTGGAACAGGTCTATGCTCTGTTCGGCCTGGATTTCAGGCAGGACGCAGATTTGGTGGCAGGGCTTAAAATGCATTTTCACGGACTCATCGAACGTGTCAAGAACCAGGTGCGGATGGAGGATGTGTTTGTGGAGGAAATCAAGCGCAAATATCCCCTTGTTTTTGAAATGGGAATCTATGTACTGGAGTTTCTGGAGCAGCGGCTGGGACGGCCCATATCAGATGTGGAAAGCTGCTACATCGCCCTTCACCTGGGAGCGGCCAGTGAGCGCATGAATTCCGTGAGAAAGTACAGGGCTGTGATGATTCTGCCCCACAACCAGTCCTTTTCCGACATGTGCGTGAAGAAGATATCCGACATGTTCCGCGAACGTATGGAGGTGGTAAAGGTATTCGGCTATTTTGAGGAGGATGAGGTGTCGGCCCTGGACCCGGATTTGCTTCTCAGCACCTTTCCGCTGGAGCATGGACTGGATGTGGAGACTGTTTCCATCAACCTGTTTGTGGATTCGGAAACAGAATCAAAGATCCTCCAGGCCATTAACCGGCTGGATAAAAAAGGCTTCCGTCTGGAGTTTACATCCCATATCGGGAACCTGATACGAAAAGAGCATTATCACTCCCAGGTAGACATGGACCAGCCGGAAGAAATCATCCGTATGCTGTGCGCGGGCCTGGAAAAAGAGGGCATCGTGGAACCGGAATTCACGGAAGTGGTCTTAAAGAGGGAGCAGATGTCGCCCACCTCCTTTGTGAATACATTTGCCATTCCCCATGCCTTTGGCGCCTTTGCCAGAAATTCCACCATTGCCGTGGCACAGCTTAAGAATCCGGTGAAATGGGGAGCCTTTGAGGTGCGTCTGGTCATGCTTTTCGCCATCAACGAAGGGGATGCCAGAATGATTAAAATTTTCTTTGACTGGGTATCCAATGTGGTAAACCAGCCGGAGGAGCTGGCAAAATTAGTGGCTCCATGCAGCTATGAGGAATTTATTGACAGAATTATGGGTTGAATTTCCTAACAGCTAGGAAATCATAAAATTGTGCGAAGCAGACCCTTAAGGAATCCGGCGGCCTGAACCTCGTCCGGTCCTTCCACCTCAAGCTCCAGGCTCTCGCCCTGGCGCGCCCCCAGGCTCATGAGGGACAGGACGTTCTTACAGTCTGCTGTCTTCTTACCACTTTTCAGGTAAATACTGCTTTCATACCCGCAAGCCGCGCGGCAGAGACTCATGGCATTGGTTGCATGGAGGCCCTGCTTGTCTGAAATAACATATTTGTAAGTAATCATCGTATCATCATCCTTTGTTTTTCCTCCCCCCATTTTAACATAGTTGTGGAAAGTGCACAAGGGTTTATGGTAGAGTCATTCATCTGCAGACCGGTAAGGGATTTCTTGACAAGATGGCCGGTATGTATGTAGAATAGAGAGGCTGGTGTGTAAGAATCGAATTTTATGAAGGAAGGAAAACGGCAGGATGAAACTTCAGAGGCTTTTAAGCCTGACAAGACAGGCCTTGGATAAATATAACCTGATTGAGGACGGGGACAGGATTGCAGTGGGGGTGTCCGGAGGAAAGGACAGTCTGGCGCTGCTGTATGCGCTGCATCATCTGCAGCGGTTTTATCCCAGTAAGTATGAGTTGTGTGCAATTACGGTGGATTTGGGACTGGGGAACATGGACCTGGAACCGGTCAGGGAGCTGTGCAGGGAGTTTGGCGTG
>OKSH01002444.1_pt1 | contig 13829 bp, 8 predicted proteins | sample 1601231 | NCBI WGS metagenome assembly OKSH01 (sample SAMEA3541596, study PRJEB24748) | human gut metagenome | biome: human gut; feature: human-associated habitat; material: faeces | place: China | collected 2012 | reverse complement strand
CGGGATAACGGGGTGATCCGCAAACTAGCGGCATATGTGATCCTGGGGATCAATATAGAAGCCTATTATCATTATGAGAAGAATAACAACCACACAACACAGGCAGGCATCCTGCAGCTTCATGAGATCATACTACAGGCACTTGATCACGCGTTAGAACTGACACTGATCGAAAGTAATCCTGCAAAGAACATCAATCCGGCGACAAAAGAAGTCTCTATCTTGTTCACAGATTTTATGCTGGAATGGCTAGAAATGATGAAGCAGTGTGTGGAAGAGACTACATTTGCCAGCTACTCTATAATGGTCAAAAGACGTATCGTACCATATTTTAAGGAGAAACAATATACTCTGGCCAATATGGAAGAAAATCCTAAGTATATACAGGAGTATTATCAGCATGAGTTGGATCTGGGATTATCAGCAAACACAGTCATCCACCGCCATGCAAATATCAGGAAAGCGTTAAAGTATGTTGTGAAGATCGGTCTCATCAAGTCGAATCCAGCAGACTGTATCGAAAGGCCAAGAAAACTGAATTATGCAGTATCGTATTATAAGGCGGATGAGTTGAGCCGGCTTTTTGAGGTTTCCAGAGGGGACCCGTTGGAACTTGGGATCTTGCTGGCTTCCTTTTATGGACTGCGAAGAAGTGAGATCGTAGGACTGAAATGGGATGCCATAGATTTTGAGCAAAAGACGATCACGATCAAATATACTGTTACAGAGGTAAACTTTGAGGGGAAACTAAAACGTATAGAGAAAGAACGTACAAAATCGAAGAGCAGCTGCAGGACATTGCCGTTAGTAAAGCCATTTGAGGATCTGCTCATCAGGCTGTACCTTCAACAGAAAGAAAATCGAAGGCTGTGCGGTGACTGTTACTGTCAGGAATATTTGGACTTTATTTATGTAAATGAAATGGGAGAACGGATGAAACCGGGATTTCTGACACAGCATTTTTCTATACTGCTGAAGAAGAATGGCCTGAGGAAGATACGTTTTCATGATCTCAGGCACCCTTATGTCAAGCCCACAACAAAAAACATCATACTGCAACAAAAGCCAATGCACTATTGTTACAGTATGATTGCTCATAAACTTTTAAGAAAGCATTGTAATATATTACTTATGGATATCTAGAACTTGATGCCACTCCACTGACTTTGAAATAAGGACTTACTTCTAATTGAGGTCCCCACTATATTTTACAGTTTCTTCCGCAACCATACTCAATTCAGGTATCTGTGTTTGGTATGTATATTTCTTTTTCAGACGTTCATAGAGCACTGTGCCTACGGACTCCATTACTTGTTTCATCATGTCCGGATCGGAGAACATACGCACAAAAAAATCATCGTTCTGCTCATAGCGTGTGGCTGCCATTTCCGGGAAATCTTTTTCAAAGAGCAGCATAAAAGTCTTACGGTCATTGTTCCTTGCGTAGCTTTGCCATTTTTCCTCGGAAGCATAATCATTTTCAAGCTGCAACAGCACTTTGTCCATCTCGGTAAAGTTTGTGCCGTACTTCTCATTTATTTTCTCTATTAAAATAGTCAGCGGGTCTTTTTTCTTTTCCCGCCTGCCGGATTCACCTGTAATCGGGTGGAAACCTTCTTCTGTGCCTTCTAAGCCGATATTCCCTTCAAAGTCTTTTTCCAGACGGTAATACTCAAGTAGAACCTTGTCATCCACATAAACCTTGTCTATATCACCCTTTGGCAGCATGGTTGCAAGAAATTTGGCATATACACTGAACTTATGAATATCCTTGTCAAACAAACGGCACACTTGTGTGATAAAGGCATAGATGCGGTTAAAGCGCGATAAGGTAGATTTAAATAAATCCTTTTTATCATCTGTCAGCGCTTCATAACGATCCAACGCAGGCTTTATTGTTCCCTGCAGTCTGCCCATATCTCCAGCCATCTGTCTCTTGCCTGCATAGAAGATATCGGTAAAACGCTCTATCTCTATCTGCTGGTAAACGCGAAATTCATCAAGCGTATTTTTCAAGTCATATACAACGTTCGGGTTCGTTTCTTCCTCCAGAATTGTTTCTTCATAATACGGCTCAAAAGCTTCCCTGATATCCTCAGCAGAATTCACGAAATCTAAGACAAAGGTATCCTGTTTCCCACGCATGGTGCGATTTAAACGTGACAAAGTCTGCACGGCTTTTACTCCGGATAACTTCTTATCCACAAACATCGTGTGTAAAAGCGGTTCATCAAAACCTGTCTGGTATTTTTCAGCGACAATCAGCATACCGAATTCATCTGTATGGAATGCCTTTGGCAATGCTTTTGCTTTGATCGTTTCTCCGGCTTTATTCTTATTCATTTTCTCTTCGGTATATTTTTCGCCATCATCTTCCACCTCGCCGGAAAATGCAACCAGCACATCAAGGTCAGTATACCCCTTCTCCTGGATCTGGCGTTTAAATTCAAGTAAATAGCGAACCGCATGCAGGCGGGAAGGTGTGACAATCATTGCTTTGGCCTTACCGCCAATCTTGTGCATAGTCACGCTTCTGAAATGTTCCAACATGACCGCTGTTTTCTGCGATATATTGTGGGGATGCAGCGTTTCATAATTGATGATAGCCTTCACGCCTGCAGCCGTATCCAGTTCCGGATTGTCTGCAATCGACTTTGTTATCTTATAATACATCTTATAGGTCATGTAGTTTTGAAGCACGTCCAGGATAAACCTCTCCTCAATGGCCTGCCGCATGGAATAAATATGGAACGGATGATATTTACCATCATCATCTCTCCATCCAAACATCTGTAACGTTTTTTCTTTTGGGGTGGCAGTAAATGCAAAAAAGGATAAATTATCATGAATTCCCTGCGCAGCAAGCTCATCGAGCAGCTTGTCCTCATCATCCTTTCTGTTCGCCTCCTCTTCACGCTCCATCTCAGCATATTCTTCCAGAATTTTTTCGGTATCAGCCAGGGCCCGCTTAAGCTTTTTAGCGGCGTCACCCGTCTGGGAAGAGTGGGCCTCATCTATAATAACGGCAAAACGCCTGTTATCCGCCTTAACTTCTTTATAGATAACAGGAAATTTCTGTAAGGTTGTGATGATAATGCCAGTGCCCGCTTCAATGGCTTCCTTTAACTGCTGTGCATTCTTATCAATTTTTTGTACAACACCGTCCACATGGTCAAATTGATAAACTGTGTTTTGTAACTGGCTGTCAAGCACTCTGCGGTCGGTAACAATAATCACAGACTGGAATATCTTTTCATTGTGATCATCATGCAGGGCGCTCAAGCGGTGGGCAAGCCACGCAATCGAATTAGACTTGCCGGAACCGGCGCTGTGTTGAATCAGATAATTATGTCCTGATCCATTTTCCCTTACATCCCGAAGCAGCTTTGTGACGACATCCAACTGGTGATAGCGGGGAAATATCATGCGTTCCTCTTTGACTTCACCTGTTTTCTCATCTTTTTCTACCTGCAGATGCAGATATTTATGGAGAATTTCGAGCAGGCGCTCTTTGCGGAGGACGGATTTCCACAGATAATCCGTATCATAGCCATCCGGATTATTTGGATTGCCTTTTCCGCCAACATTGCCCGCACCGTTACTTCCCTGGTTAAATGGGAGAAAATAGGTCTTATTCCCCTGCAGGCGTGTGGTCATATATACATTTGTAAGATCTACCGCAAAATGGACGAGCACGCGATTTTTAAATTCAAAAATTGCATCATTTCCAGCGCGGTCAAACTTATACTGTGTGATGGCATTCGCCGCGTCCTGCCCGGTGAATTGGCACTTCAACTCCATGGAGATGACAGGGATTCCGTTGAGAAACAGCACCATATCAATACTGTTTTCATTTTGTAGAGAGTAATGCAGCTGCCTTGTGCAGTGCATGATATTTGAATCGTATTGCTTTACCGTCGTTTCATTTATAGAAGTCTCCGGTTTCCAAAATACTGCGCGGAATTTGATGCCGCGGTCGGTAAAACCTTGGCGAAGAACCCGCAGCAGGCCAACCATTTTAACCTCACGGCAGAAACGGCCAATCATCTGTTTTTCGCTGTCCAAGCCGTAAATCTTCACATAGCGCTCCCACTGCTTTGGCTGACTGGCTTTTATAAAGGACAAAAAGGTGGCTTTGTCCAGTGCTAACTTGCGGTCAAAGGCTTTCGGATTGCCTTTTGCATAACCACCCTCGGTGCAGAGGTAGGTTTCAATGTCTTCTTCAAAGCGTTTCTCTTTTGTATCAAAATCGGGCATGGGCTATACCTCCTTTTTACCGGTGACTACCTCGTAGATGAGGGATTTTTTGTATTCGGTGAGTTTGGTGATGAGGGATTGCTTGCAGGTAATTACTCTTTCAATACTCTTTATTTTTTTGTGCAACCATTTAACTATCTTTCGTTGTTCATCAATTGAAGGAAATAAGAATGGTATTTTATTGATGATACTAGAATTCAAATTTGCCATGGTTGTTCCAACGGAATTCAATGTAAGATACTGTCGAATATATGTAGTCTGTAAATAGAAAATAGCATATTGTGGATTAATTAAATGATTACACCGCAATTTTATACATCCAGTGCCACAAAAGCAACTTCCTATATCGTGCTCATAACACGCGCATCTTCCCATTTCACCTCTTCGCGCAAAAACAATGTCACTAGGATAAAGCATATGTTGTGATAATTCATTTGCTTTTTTTTCTGTGATTGAGCATTGTCTGTTGGGCACGATTATACCGTCTATTATATTGGCAGGATTAATAACATAAATCCCATTGTCGACGTAGTCCTCAGCATGTAGTTGACTCCCAAAAGGTCCGGTTTGAATTAACATAAGACCGTTTCCAAATGATGCTGTAATCCATCCTTCTGGCACTTTCCCAATCCACTCGACCCCACTATCCTTCATCGGAACATCTAGATTTAACCCTTTTGTAACTGCCTCTGTAATAACCGATAATTTGTATTCTTTCAGCTTTTCAATCACAGCCTGTTCACGGGCTATGATGGCATCAATTTTTGAACATTTAGCGTCGAGGTAAATGGAGATATTTTCTTGTTCCTCTAATGTCCAGTCAATCCAACCGATCTGCTCAATATATCTTCGGTTCATATGAGGTATTGTTGTTCCATTGACTAATTGATACATAAAGCTTTCGAAGCCCTTATAGTACCAATATAGAAAAGAGGGATAAGAAGCTTTTGCCCTCAGCCTAACAATTGTTGACGATATTTTGCCATCTTTATGTGTTCCACATAAACCTGCCCTCGCTCCGTCCCATAGTACTAATAAATCATCATATCTGCAAGATGGTATATCTTCATCCATTGTAAAAGTGGTATAATTTTCATTTGTATCTAAATCAGAGGCACCAATATATGGATATCCTATTTGATCAGTATTTGTTGATTTTGGAATTTTTCCTTTGACATATTCAAACAAATACTTATTACGCAGTAATGAGTGATTTGCTGGTATCTCCCCAATCCACTCCACGCCACTATCTTTCATTTCCCTCATAAATCAAACACCTCCGCCAAGACCCCTTCAAGCTCCGCTTCAATGTCAAGTATCTCGGCCATGATTTCCTCAGAAGGTCTTGGCGCCACATATTTATAAAAATGACGTGTAAACAGAATTTCATATCCTACCTTGGACTTATTTTTATCAATCCATGCATCCGGTGCAAAAGGCAGCACCTCGCGTTTGAAGTATTCCGTAATATCTTCTTTTAGCGGCACATTTTCCGTATCACGTAAAGAAATATCCGGCTGCTTTTTTCCCTTTTTTAACACCAGTTCGCCCTTCTCATCGCGCAATGGGCGCTCTACCGTAATTTTTGTATAACCAAAGTCCTCATTATCATATATTTTGCTGATGTCATTTGTTTTGAAATCGCCATAAATCCGCGTAATCTCCTCAATCGCAGACTGAGGAATATCATTGCGTTTATTACCCAAAGCCTTACGGCGTTTTTCAAACAGACCGTTGGCATTAATCAGTTGAACCTTACCCTCGCGCCTGGTTCCTGCTTTTTTGTTAGAAAGAACCCAGATATAGGTAGCAATACCAGTGTTATAGAAAATATCATTTGGCAAAGCCACAATTGCCTCCAGCAAATCATTTTCTAAAATATATTTCCGAATATCTGACGGCCCGCTTCCCGCATCGCCTGTAAACAGCGGAGAACCGTTATGAATAATGGCAATACGGCTGCCGCCGTCTTTGGGATCTTTCATTTTAGAGATAGCCGTCAGCAGGAACAGCATTTGTCCATCGCTTGCCGCAGGTAAACCCGCGCCAAACCGTCCTGCAAATCCCAGCTTTGCCTCTGCCTCCACCTTCGCTTTTTCATTTTTCCACTCACGGCCAAAAGGTGGATTAGATAAAATATAATCAAAGGTTTGTCCTTCAAACTGATCATCGGTCAATGTATTGCCATCTTTGATAAATTCAGCATTATTGCCTTTAATAAGCATATCCGCTTTGCAGATCGCAAACGTCTGGTCATTGATTTCCTGCCCGAATGCCATAAGTTCTGTCGTGGCATTCATCCGATGCAGGTATTCTTCTGCAACAGAAAGCATTCCCCCTGTTCCACAGGCTGGATCATAGATCGTTTTTGCCACATTATTGCCGGAGAGGACATCGTTATCATCGTAGAACAAAATGTTGACCATAAGTTCGATCACTTCACGAGGTGTATAATGCTGCCCGGCATCTTCGTTATGCGCCTCAGAAAACCGACGGATGATTTCTTCAAAAATATATCCCATCTCTAAATTAGAGATTACGCTTGGATGGAGATTTGCCTTGGGCGATGTAAATTCCTTGATTACAATATAGAGAATGCCCTTATTTGCCATCGTGGTGATATGGCCGTCAAATTTAAATTTTTCAATAATATCCTGTACATTTTCAGAAAAACCGTTCAGGTAATCACGAAAATTAGCCTCGATATTATCGGGATCATCTAATAACTTATCAAAATCATATTTGCTTGAATTATAAAAATCGTGTCCGGAAGCTTTGCGCAATAATACATCACGCATAGGAAGAGATTTTACACTTTCATATTTTTCAAGTACCGCTGCCTTTGTATCAGCAATGATGCAGTCAAAACGGCGTATTACTGTCATCGGCAAGATGACTTCTCCATATTCGTGCGGTTTATATACACCAGTCAATTTATCTGCAATCGCCCATATAAGGGCAGCTTTTTCACTTACATTACTACTTAAGCTCATGTCCAGAATCTCCGTTTTATTCTTATTTTTCTGTATTGTATAATACTAAATTACATATTCTTCCCAAATACCTGAAAACTCCGAAGTATTCTTATTTATTAACCACTTCTCTATTAAAAAACAAGCCACAAACTATTACCTTTTAATTTCCACGAATCTGAGAGGATTAGAATTCTTAAATTTAAGCATTTCTCGCATTATTAATATACCATAATAAGTACTCATTTCCAACGGCTTTATCTTTTTAGCAAAAATAATAGCATATGTAACGAAATCTACCACCAGGTGTAATCTAATGATGTCGAATTTTGTCGTCACAATCTCCGCCATAGCTGCGCGACTCTGCTTTTTGCCAACGGCGTGAGTCTAAAACAGATACAGGAGTGGCTGGGCCACAGTGATATCTCAACTACATCAAATATCTATACGCACTTGGATTTCAACAGTAAAGTATCGTCAGCAGATGCCATACTGCCGATATTTCCAGTACAGCCAGGCTACGTGCAGAAAAAAGGCTAAGGATAAAAAAAGAAAAAACTCTTTGAATTCTCATCCAAAGAGTTTTCCTATGCTGCCGCTGGCCGGACTCGAACCGGCACGGTGTTACCCGCTTGATTTTGAGTCAAGTGCGTCTGCCAATTCCGCCACAGCGGCTCGTTCTCACGAACCGAAATTAATATTACCATATAATTTTACACCATGCAAGTGTTTTTGCTCAATTTGCCACAAAAACTTTACAAAATTATACTGGAATCGCCCTGCCTTCCAGAGGAGTAGGAAGGCAGGGCGGTTTCCGGGGGGTGGCAGATACACGCTAAAAGACTTCTTTGCTGTAAGCTGCGATTTCTTCACTGAGAGTTTCATAGACTCCCGGGAATGTACTGATATCAAGCCCCTGAGAGGCACAGGGGATGAAATAGAGTTTGCCGTTTTCATCGCAGGCACGGCGTACTTCTTTTTTGATGACATCTCTGGACCAGCCTGGGAAATCCACTTTGGCGCTGTCGATACCGCCCATGAAGGATATCTGTCCGCCGTATTTTTTGATCAGTTCCGGTATATTGTTGGTAGTCATAACGCCCTGCCAGATATCAATCCCCATCTCTATCATATAAGGTACCAGTGTTGCCGCGTAGGAATCGGAGTGGTGCACAATAAGCTCCACGCCGTTGTCACGGTATCTCTTGTAAATCTTCTTATAAGCCGGCAGGAAGAACTCTTCAAACATAGCCGGGGAGATGAAGGTGGAGGTCTGTGTTCCCCAGTCATCATGGTGGAAGAGGGCGTCCGGTTTCAGATATTTGCAGACCTTATCCGCGTACTCCAGCTCCCAGTCCGTGAGATAGTCGATCAGCTCGTGCATGGCTTCCGGCTCTTCGATAAAGTTCATCATAGTCTGGGGAATATCCATCAGATGATGGCACTGTTCAAAAAGTCCCGGATACATAACAGCAGATACAAAATATTCATTTCTGTCCACAGATTCCACTTCTTTTATATAAGGTTCCCATTCGGAATCCGGATAGTCAAGGCTTGGAGCATGAACGAATTCTCTCCAGCGTGTCACATCTTTGAGTACCAGGTGCTCGTCATCGTGGACCGGGAAATCACCGGGCGTGCCTTTGGGCCAGGAAAATGTAATGCCCCAGCCATTTACGGCGTTTATAACACCTTCTTCCAGTACAGGACCGTTATGCAGATCAAAGAAAGGATTGCCGTAAACAAGGTGCAGAAATTCATATTGGTTCACAAAACGGTCAGGATGTCCTCCGCGGATCGTTTCCAGTAAATTTTGTCTTTTTGTCAGCATAATAAAAACCTCCATTTTATATTAATCGTTTAATTTTCCTGCATGGACAGATCACTTGGATTTTTCTTATCCATGATAGTACAGATAACAGATAGAACAGCTCCGATTCCGGAAACAGCAATGGCTACCGGAAGGAGTGACACGATTCCTGTGGTGCCCAGGATCTTCTGGAGCATGGTACAGGCATAAGTGGAAAGGAACATTCCAAATCCTCCGATTGCGGTGGTCATGGAGATGGAAGAGGATACCTTTTCTTTTGGAACCACCACGGTGCACCTCAGGAAGAAATAGGAGAACCCATATCCATAGGAAGCGCCGCACAGCGTACAGGCAATGCCGGCCATGACCGGACTGGAGGCCAGAAAGAGCATCAGATAGGAAATACACAGCCCGGCATATCCGAAGATGATGGTTGCTCTTTTCAGCTTTGAGTACAGAGTGCCGAAGAGGATGCAGAGAATACAGCTTCCCACAGTCCCCAGTGTGGAGAGCAGTGCCGCGATACTTTCATTCCCGTAGCCCTGTTCCGCCACCAGTACAGAAACCTGGTAATAGATGACAGCGTAAACCAGATTATAGGCAAAACAGGATACCATGAGCATAACCTGGCGCATCAGATAAGGACTTCCTGTATGGGACCCCTCTTCTTCCCCTGCCTGCTGGTCACCTTCCGGGGGAGTCATTGGGATAAAGAAGAGCATCATAACAATGACAGGAACTGCGATCCAGTATACCTTGAAAACCTCATTCCAGGATCGAACGGCAAATACCCCGGCGATCAGGCTGATCACTGCGCCCGTTCCGGCCATGGTGGCATTGAAGATGCCCATGATGGTTCCGCGTTTGTCCTCATCCACATAGACTTCAGCAATAAGCGCCATGGCGGCGGCATTGACAAATCCCATAGAGATACCTACCAGGACACGCATGGCGAGTACATAATAGACATTCTCCACAGCTCCGCCTAATATGGCAGATATTGCAAAAAGTACCATTGCGCCCACCAGGATTTTTTTCTTGCTCAGATACTGCATCAGCTTCCCGCAGAGCATAGCTGAAAACAGCATGATAAAGGATGGTCCTGACAAAATGAAGTTGACGGCAGCATCATTTTGGAATGTCTCATACAGGCCGTTGCCGGCAGGTATGATGACCATGTCCGCCATGACTGCCACGTTTGTCAGGAACAGGGAGATCAGAAAGAGAAGAGCCCGTCCCTTGGTCATTTCTTTGTTCATGTTACACCTCCATAAAATATTTACGATCCGGATCTTATAGCTTTTATTATATCGGATACCGCCCGGCAGACCATCCTTAAAATTCCTGTAATTTCGCAGGTTTTCCGTTGAAAACTCTTGAAAAAATAGAAAGATTTAATTTTATTCGTCTGTTTGTGTGAAATGTAAAGGAAAAAAACGTCAAAAGGGAGAAGAAGGCTGAATAGTAACAGAAGAAGATCTTCTGGTAAAAGGAATCCCCAGGATTTATAATGGAGCTATAGGCAATGGGCAGAACGGGAATGTGTTAGAAAATTTGGGAGGTGCAGGATGGAATTAAATATTCAGATTCTGATGAATGAACTGGAACATGTGTCGGCCTTCAGGCAGGAAGGGGATTTTCTGGAGAGAAGACTGTCCTTTTATACCGTTTATCAGCCGGAATGTGTCCTGCGTGAAGATACGCTTTATCTGGTGGAGACCATGGGCCAGGCGGCAGAGATACTGGAAGTGGAACCCGGAAACGCGTTTATCTGCTTGGAGGGGCAGGAGGAGACGGGGGGATCCTTAGAGGGCTGTTCCTGGATCTGTATGGACGGCAGTCTGGCCGCTGATGCAGTGCTGACCCGGCTGGAAGAGATTTTTGAGAAATATGACAGATGGGAGCAGGGGCTTTCCTCCGTCCTGGCAGGGGAGCGGAGTATTGAAGCCCTCTGCCGTATCAGTCTGCCCATTTTTAATGCCCCTGTCATGGTACATAACAGAGAATATGAACTGATCGGATGTGCGGAGGCGGGAGGTGCCAGATTTCCCTACAGCCTTTTACAGGAAGGGACGGATTATCTGGACCGAAATATTACAGATGAATTGTTTTTCCGTTCGGATTATCTGACGACCCTTGAATTTACCACGCCTCAGTATTGGACCAACGAAGAGGAAGAGTATATAAGCATCTACAGTAATATCTTTGACGAGAATCAGGAATACTGGGGCAGGATCGTCATAGACGGAGTAAATGAGAGTCTGACGGACGGCCATTTGGCACTGCTGTCTGTGTTTACTGAGGCGGTTCGGGCACTGGCGGTGCGCCACTCCGGGCCAAAATTCAATGCTCTGGATGCATTTAAGAATTATGCCCTGGAATATCTGCGCAGCCCGTCCTCCTTTGACAGCGATAAGCTTCTCATGGCTATGCGGCTGGCAGGATGGAAGCGGAACGGTTCCTTTTTCTGCGTCTGCATGGAGCTGACAGAAGCGGGGCAGGAGCTGCATTCAGCCGCCTATGAGAGCGTGCTTTTTGACCATCAGCTTCACGGTTATCTCTCTCTGGAATACGGAGACAGGCTGCTGCTTCTATGCAATCTCGGAATGGTGTCGGAGGGCAGGAATGAGGAGTGCCGGAGGCTGGCTTATATCGTCAGGGATAACCTGTTTAAATCAGGGATCAGTACGGAATTTACTGATTTTTTTCTGTTTCCGGACTATTATCTGCAGGCAGAGGCTGCCCTTCAGTCGGGAAAGGAGTGCAGCAGTACCCAGTGGCTGTTTAAATTCGAGGATTATGCCCTTCATTATGTTTTGAACCGGGGCGCGGATACGCTTCCTGTGAGGACTCTGATACCAGGTACCCTTCTGGAGCTTATCCGTTATGATAAGGTACATGAAACCAGCTATTACAAGACCTTGCTGAATTATATACAATTTGATTCCCACACAGCCAAGGCCATTGATGATCTGTACATTCACAGAAACACTTTTAAATCCAGAATGAAGAAGATCCGGGAGCTTCTGGACATGGATGTGGACGATCAAAAGGAGAGGCTTTATCTGATGCTGATCTTCCGTATATTGAAACGTTATCCGGAGCTTGCAGAGCAGCAGGAGGTGATATTGTGAAACTGAACGGATATATACTTGCCGGAGACTTAAAAGGCCTTGAGGGGAGTTCCCTGAGATCGGATTCCATGGAGCTTCCCTTGACCAATGCACTGATCTGGAGAGAGGGGTCCCCATTCAGACCCTATTATGTATATATCATGTATGCCGGGGATTTGGAGCGGATACCGAAAAAGCATCCGGCGCTTACTGTGGTGAGTATCGGGATGCCATCCCGGGAATGCCTGGAGAGGGAGGGCCTGGATATCCTCTGGGTCAGGCCGTATCTGACGCCTCAGATGATATTGTCCATGATATTGAAGATATTTGAAAAATACAGGAAATTTGAGGAGGAAATGAACCGACTGTTCAGGGAGGGTAAGGATTTTTCAGCCCTTGCTCCGGTGCTTTTATCTGTATTTTCCAATCCCATCATTGTAGCCGGCGGGCATATGGAAATTCTGGCTTTGTCCCAGAATGAGGATACCTGCAGGATACCCTGCGAATGCAGGGACGGGGATACGGATTTTCTGCGGCCCGCTCTGGAGCGCGCGTTTCGGAGCGTGTGGATGCAGGAGGAAGGCGCGGTATCGGCCACAGAGGAGGGGATTCCCTTCCTGGCAGTACCGGTCCGGGAATCCGGCAGCATTTTAATGGGAATCTTTCTGCTCTCTGTTACAACACCTCTGGCAGAGCGGGACAGGGTTTTGCTCTGTTATATCGGTAGATATCTGAAATGTATGTACCGCGTAAATTTTATAAACAGGTGTCAGGGAATGGAGCGGATGCAGAAGATTTTGGCAGAGCAGGCAGAACGGGGAAAGAGCCTGCCGCAGATGCCCAAGAGCCTGGAGCGCGGGCTTGGAACCCTTGGCTGGGAGGCGAAGGGGAGCTATGTCTGTATTGTTTTGAAATCGGCTTTTTTCAGCAGAGTCAGCCAGAGAGAGATACCGGCTGATACGTTGTTTGAGAGCAGCAGCCTGATGGTGAAGACAAAGACGGAGATTTTCTTTCTCTGTAACCTCTTGAAAATACCGGGAGGTGTGGAGGAGATTGCAGACAGACTGGAGCAGGTTTTAAAGGATTCCCCCCTGATCGCAGGGGTGAGTACGCCTTTTCGCAGCTTTTTAGATTATCCCGATTACTATATTCAGGCAAAAGCAGCCATTCGCATCGGTAATAAACTGGATTATACAAGGAAAGCCTGCCTTTTTCAGGACTTTGCCCTGGATTATATCATCTATGAGGGGTGGAAGTCCCTTCCGGTCAATGTCCTTCTCTTTGGAGGCCTTAAGGACCTGCTTCTCCATGACTATGTCCACCACACCAGCTACTATGAGACCCTGGAGGCGTTGTTTGACAATTTCATGGTCATGAGCCGGACTGCATCACAGCTTGGCATACATATCAGCACCCTGAAATACAGGGTAAGGCGTATCCATGAGATGCTGGGACTGGACTTAAATGACAGCTATAACAAAATGTATCTCCAGAGCATTCTTTTCCTGCTGAAACAGGACACCTCCTCACTTGAGGAGTACATGGAACAGGAGGGGAAGAAGGCTGTGTGCACGATTCGGGTTGCCAGTTCAGAAAAAATAAAGTAAAATGATACCATTGAGGTAACTATTCAGTAGGTCTGCGCATTTACTGCGCTGACCGTAAGAAAATGTTCAG
>OKSH01002441.1_pt1 | contig 13852 bp, 9 predicted proteins | sample 1601231 | NCBI WGS metagenome assembly OKSH01 (sample SAMEA3541596, study PRJEB24748) | human gut metagenome | biome: human gut; feature: human-associated habitat; material: faeces | place: China | collected 2012 | reverse complement strand
GGAAGAATGTCGCTTGCGCGACCCGCCGCAGGCGGAGAATCCTGCTTCGCAGGATCCTTTTTTATACAGTTTATAACAATAGAATGCTCGCAGAGCATGCATTCTATTGTTTATACAGAAAATAAGCCGTCAGAATCAACATTCTAACGGCTTATTTTGGATGGACCCGATGGGATTCGAACCCACGGTCTCTGCGTTGCGAACGCAGCGCTTTCCCAGCTAAGCTACGAGCCCAAACATAATTTATGAAGAAAAATCAGACCTTTCATGAAAGGTACAGATATGGAAGCAACGGGGCTCGAACCCGTGACCTCTCGCGTGTGAGGCGAACGCTCATCCCGGCTGAGCTATACTTCCGTTTCCAGCTAAGATTTATTTTAGCACTTTCCAGGCAGGAATCAAGTGGCAGATGGAAAAAAATTCTGTTCACAGTCATGTTGTTATAAGCAGACGTACCGTTTGCAAACTGAAGCGGTACAGCGTTTGCAAACGCTGCAGTTACTGTGATTCATGACAATAGAATGCCCGCAGAGCGTGCATTCTATTGTTTTTTATCAGAACGACTGTGACGGGAGCGGTGTTCTGTGGTGTCTGTTTCTTTTGCACTGCAGCTGTCGATCAGTTTTTCAATCAACATTTTTTTAACATAGACGTCAAAACTGAGCATGCAGATGAAAGAAAAGGTCTGCAGAAATTCCTGATCCTCTGTGGCAGCATCCGAAAAGGTTTCCTGAGCTTTGTGATATTTGCGTACGACGTCCTGCTTCATTACTTCAACCTCTTCCCGCTCGAGACTAAACACCTCGTTATAGATCGTTTCAAGCTTCAGCCCTTCGTTTCCGGCAAAGAAACGGTCGGTAATCGGTTTTAATACGGTCTGGATGTCGCTGATTGACAGGATGCCCTTGAAATAATAGATAAAAATCAAAAGGAGCATGTGCTCGCGGGAATATTTCTTGCGGACGGGCGGCGGCAGCAGGTCGTTTTTGGCGTAGTTGTTGATCATGGTTTTGGTCAGGATCTTGTCCACTTCGGGATTACGGGCAGCATTCTTTAGACGGTTGTCCATAAAAGTCGTCACCTGATCCATGTATAATTCGATATCTGGGATATCATCCGGACGGATATAATCAATACGGTCCAGACTATCCAAAATACTTTGTAAAAGATCCTCTGTTTCCAGTGTCATATGAAATGCTCCTGTTTTCCATAAGATAATGAAGATTGTTTAATGAATTCATTATATAGTATTCAAAACCAGATGACAAGAGAAAAGAAACTCAATATAGAAAGACCATTCTGTGAAGGAACAGCACGTGGGACAATAAGAGCGCATAGGATAAAGAAACATGTGTTGAGGAAGCAGATATTTTATGAAAAAAAGAAGATGGATATGTCTGGCTCTGACAGCAGCGTTGACGTTTGGCATGCTGGCAGGTTGCGGGCAGATGAAAGATTTATCGGATGGAGGGGAGAAAAAGAAACTTCAGAAGGTTACGTTGAACGAGGTGGCGCATTCCATATTTTATGCGCCGATGTATGTGGCAATAGAAGAGGGCTATTTTAGAGAAGAGGGCATTGATCTGACGCTGGTGACAGGCTTCGGTGCGGATAAGACCGTTACGGCAGTGTTGGCGGGAGAGGCGGATATCGGTTTCATGGGCTCCGAATCAACGATATATACAAAAAACGGCGGAGCTGAGGATTATTTGATCAATTTCGCGCAGCTGACGCAGCGTGCCGGAAACTTCCTCGTTGCGAGGGAACCGATCGAGCATTTCGAGTGGGATATGCTGAAGGGCAAAAAAGTGCTGGGCGGCAGGGCAGGCGGCATGCCGGAAATGGTATTTGAATATATTTTAAAGCAGTACAACATGGATCCGACCGGAGACCTTTCCATCGATCAGAGCATCGATTTTGGTTCCACGGCAGCAGCATTTTCCGGTGGGCAGGGGGACTTTACGGTTGAATTCGAGCCTCATGCAACTGCCCTGGAGCAAAAAGGTGACGGCTATGTTGTCGCTTCGCTGGGAGAAGAGTCCGGCTATGTGCCCTATACGGCATTTTCTGCGAAAAAAAGCTATCTGGAAGCGCATCCGGATACCGTGCAGGCCTTTGTAAATGCACTGCAGCGCGGTATGGAAAAGGTGTCACAGAGCACGCCGGAGGAAATTGCGAAAATGATTGCACTGCAGTTCCCGGAAACGGACGAAGCGGTGCTGACGGCGATTGTGAGACGCTATGTCGAGCAGGATACATGGAAAACCGACCTGATTTTCTCGGAGGATGCATTTGTTCTGCTGCAGGATATTCTGGAAGAGGGCGGTGAGCTGACAAACCGCGTTGCATATGAAGATCTGGTCAATACAGAGTTTGCGAAAAAGGCGCTCGAGCGCTGATCGTTTTGAAAAAAGCAGCAAAAAAGAGCGGGGACGCCGGAAAAATTTTCCGGAGCCTTCGCTCTTTTTTGTTCCTGTAATGCAGACAAAATGTGTGCATTACAGTGTTCACCGGATCCGATTCCAAATCCTGTTGCAGGGTACCCCCCTCTTGGACCTGCGGGACTTACTGTTCCGAATCGGGTTCGGAAGCTTCTGCCATTCTGGAGAAAACCAGCTCGTAGCCGTCGTTGCCGTAATTTAAGGAACGGTTGACGCGGCTGATTGTAGCAGTGGAAGCGCCTGTTTTTTCTGCGATATCCAGATAGGTTTTACCTTCCTTAAGCATGGCTGCAACCTCAAAACGCTGGGAGAGGGAAAGCAGCTCATTGACAGTGCAGAGATCTTCGAAAAAGGCGTAGCATTCTTCCTTGCTCTGCAGGCTCAAGATCGCGTCAAACAGGTGATCTACGGCCTCCGTTTTAATTTTTTTGTTCATCCGACTAACTCCTTTACTTTTCTAATGGAGTGGACTCCGTTCGTCCATATATTTCTATTTTAACATATTAAAGTCTAAAAGTAAAGTGGACAAAGACAGCGTCTTTCGTCTTGTATCGCAGACTAAAATCTGCTAAAATCGAAAAGACACTTATAGATGGAAAAAAACAGGAAACAGTGGGGAACTATGAGCATTTACGATACCTTAAATGACAGACAGCGGGAAGCTGTTTTTAAAACAAAGGGACCGGTGCTGATTCTGGCAGGCGCGGGAAGCGGAAAGACCAGGGTGTTGACGCACCGTATTTCCTATCTGATTGAGCACGAAGGCGTAAAGCCGTGGAATATTCTGGCGATCACCTTTACCAATAAAGCTGCCGGGGAGATGCGTGAACGAGTGGACGATCTGATCGGGCATGGTGCGGAACAGATCTGGGTTTCAACGTTTCACTCCACCTGCGTGCGGATTCTGAGACGTTACATCGACCACCTCGGCTATTCGACAAATTTTACGATTTACGATACGGATGACAGCAAGAACATCATCAAAGAGGTCTGCAAAAAGCTGCAGATTGATACGAAGGTTTATAAGGAACGGAGCCTGATGTCCGCAATTTCTTCCGCGAAGGACGAGCTGATTTCCCCGACGGAATATGCGCTCTCTGCGATGGGAGATTTTTCCAAGCAGAAAATCGCGTCCGTTTATCAGGAATATCAGGCAGCTCTGAAAAAGAACAATGCACTCGATTTTGATGACCTGATTGTCAAAACCGTAGAGCTGTTCAAAACCAGTCCGGAGGTGCTTTCGTATTATCAGGAGCGTTTTTTGTACATTATGGTGGATGAGTATCAGGATACCAACACGGCGCAGTTTGAGCTGATCCGTCTGTTGGCGGACAAATACCGTAATCTTTGCGTAGTAGGTGATGACGATCAGTCGATCTACAAGTTCCGGGGTGCCAACATCAACAATATTCTGGATTATGAAAAATATTTTCCGGAAGCTGCGGTCATCAAGCTGGAGCAAAACTATCGTTCGACCCAGACGATTTTGGATGCTGCCAACGAAGTGATCCAAAACAACGTGGAACGAAAAAAGAAGGTTCTCTGGACAGATAAGGGTGAGGGTAGCCTGATCCATTTTAAACAGTTGGATACTGCATATGAAGAGGCGGAATTTATTGCAGATGATGTTTGCAAAAGAAAACGGAATCGGACAGCAGATTATAAAGACTGTGCAGTGCTTTACCGGACCAATGCCCAGGCGCGACTGCTGGAGGAGCGGTTTATTATAGAAGGAATTCCCTATGATGTGGTCGGCGGCGTCAATTTCTATGCGAGAAAAGAAATCAAGGACATTCTGGCGTATTTAAAGACGATCGACAACGGACAGGACGACTTGCAGGTGCGCAGAATTATCAATATTCCGAAGCGTGGAATCGGTGCAACGACAGTAAACCGCGTGCAGGCATATGCGGAAGAAAACGAAATGAGCTTTTACGATGCCCTGCGGCAGGCGGACCAGATCCCCGGGCTTGGCAGAAGTGCATCGAAGCTGGAGCCGTTTGTGACGCTGATCCAGTCCTTTCGGGCGAAGCTGGAATATTATACATTAAAACAGCTGTTGGATGATATCGTAGAATCCACCGGCTATGTAAAAGAGTTGCAGGAGTCGGATGACGAGGATGCGGAGGACAGAATCGCCAACATCAACGAATTGATTTCCAAGGTGGTCGCATTTGAAGCGGCACACGAGGATGCGACGCTGAGCAGCTTTTTGCAGGAGGTTGCGCTGGTTGCGGATATTGATGGCGTGGAATCCGACAATAATAAAGTGCTTCTGATGACGCTGCATTCCGCAAAGGGACTGGAGTTTCCGGTCGTTTATCTGGCTGGCATGGAGGATGGCATATTCCCCAGCTATATGAGCATCATGGACGATGACCCGACCGCAATCGAGGAAGAGCGTCGTCTGGCATATGTCGGAATCACACGTGCGCGGGAGGAACTTACCATCACCTGTGCAAAGCAGCGTATGATCCGTGGCGAGACGCAGTATAATCCGGTCAGCCGGTTCGTCAAGGAAATTCCTGCAAATCTGCTGGACCAGAGGGTAGGAGGATCGAAACGGTTTTCCTTTGAAAAAGAAGAGGCGGATGATTACAGCGGTTTTTCCGGATTTTCAGGCTTCTCAGGCTTTTCCGGATTTGGAGGCGGCAGCTCAAAGAGCGAGAGCACAGGCGGATGGAACGGCTTTGGCTCCACCGGACGCAGCAAGACGGGTGGCAGCGGATTTGGAAATAGCGGCTTTGGCGCGTCGAATGCGGACACAGGGAGCAGCGCTTCTAAAGGCAGTTTCGCTGCGTCAGGCAAAACAGGCTTTTCCGGGGAAAGCTTTTCGGCCGGCAGCTTTACCGGCTATGGAAAGCCAAGGGCAGTTGTGAAGCCGAAAAAGACCGCAGAGGACAGAAAGCCTTTTATCGCCCAGGGGCTTGGCAGCCTAAACGGCATGAATGGAGTTTCCAGAGGCTCCGTAAAATCTGCAGCGCTGGAATATGGAGTTGGCGACCGTGTGCGGCACTTAAAATACGGCGACGGAACGGTGACGGAGATTGTGGATGACCCGCGGGATTACAAGGTGACGATCCAGTTCGACGGAGCTGGTCAGAAGATTATGTATGCGGCGTTCGCAAAACTGAAAAAACTATAAATTTTCCGGATTCATATAGTAAAAGCAAAAAAAGGGTGGTATGATAAACACGACGATTGAATCATGAAAACAAGCAGAAAGGATGGAAAATAATATGGCAAAGCTGGATGAAATTCTGGAAGCGGTGAAGTACAAAGAGGCGGCGAAGAAAAAAGAAGAGAAAATAAGTTGGTTCGGAGTGTAAATAATAGAAGCGGATTGCCTATTATTTAATAAGATAATGCAGATAATACAGATTAAAATTGTATTATCTGCGTTGTTTATAAGGCAATTATCCCCTGTTTATACTTAACTGGAAATAATGGATCAATTGAGAAAAGTTGTTGGTGAGTTCCCTTTATAAAATAGTGACGCTATCCAGTAAGGATAGTGACGGTATATGACAACGATAGCGTCACTATCACAAGCATATACCGTCACTATCTTTTCTACTTCAATTAGGAAGTTTGCGTTTGCATATTGTGTATGCTAACAACAATTCCCAATTGTTCCGAAATAATGGCAAGGGGAGTTCTTGCAAGTGATTTTAATCTGTATTCTGCTAGTTTACGTCATATCATTTATAGAGCAATATATCATTCATCTCTGCTACATTGCAGTTCAATGCCTGCTGATTCTATATCTGCTCCCATTGGCGGATTCCGTTTGGAAAGCCGGAGTTCTATTTTCTCAATGCAAGGGAATTGGTCAAAGAGTTTTTGTATAATCCGTCCGCTGACATGCTCCAGTAACTTTGACGGAATAGCCATTTCATTTTTTATCACCTGATGTACTTCGGCATAGTTGACGGTGTCGGTAACTTCATCTGTCCGGGCAGCTTTGCTGATATCCACTTTCAGTTTCAGGTCAATGAGATATTCATTTCCAATCAGATTTTCTTGCGGTGCGACTCCATGATAGGCGTAACAACGAATTTCCTTCAAAAGGATATAGCTACTGTTTATCTTCATATACTGTCTTTTTAGTGTGATCTTGTTTGACTTTTAACAGGTCTTTCTGTGCAACCATTTGTGGAATCACTTTAAGAAAGACGGGTGTGAGCAGAAGGCAGATGCTTAATGTTATAAGCAGAAGTGCGCTTGCCTGTGCCCAACTATTGTGAATATAACGGCTGACTAATGGACCTAAAAAATGAAGTATCGGTCCATGAATACTCAAGGTGATGATTGAATATCGTCCCAAGTAAGAAACAACCTTTATCTTTTTCACTTTTTTGCAAAGTAACATAATCATAAATATTCCTGCAAACGCAGCGATATATACTTGAAAAATATTTCCCGTATAATTGTTGGTACGCATACCCAATGTGGTAGCGGTAAAGTACATTACTACCAGTGCCAATACAACAAAAACCGGTATCAGTTTGTCGAAACGATGGCTGGGATATAGAAAGAAATTATACCGTCGGATCCAGAAACCGGCCACATAGAAGGGGAGGGCAGTCATGGAAACATCTATATACAGGGGTAACTCTATCTGTAATTTTCCGAGATAAAATCCTGCGCAACCAATCAGGATTGTCACAGCGAACATGACAGGCAGATGCTTTTCGCGCAGAAAGTGAATTAGATAAAATAGGATGTTGCAATTGAATAATGCGAGTAGAAACCAGATCGGTGGATTGAACTTGATAAGGTCGTGTCCATGAAATACAACCAAGAGTTCATTCCACGACACAGGCAGTTGAAACACTCCTGGAGCAATCTTCCAAACAATGTATTTCATTAGAAATGCACTTAGATAGAAGAAAAGAAAAGGAATAATCAATTTGTTTATTTTTCGTAGGATGAATCCGAGCAGGCCTTCGTATGATTTGAAAAACACTCCCGAGATAAAGAAGTAAAGCGGCATGCGGAAACAGGATAACATCGAATTCGTATCCAGTTGTTCGAAGGCCCCTCCAACGTGTGCCATTACCACAAGGATAATGCAGACTCCTTTGGTTAAGTCCACAAAATCAATACGTCTGCTCTGGTTGCCTTCCATTATCTCTTTTAATTTCTCTTTTTCGGCGCAAAGATACTTTATAAATCGGAATAAAAAGAGGAACATTGAAAAAATAAACGAATGATGCGAAAAGCGAAAAAGTATGATATATAGTAATGATATTATTGCGAAAAAAATGGTTGACTATGTTTTGAAACTCCTTATTTTACTTCTGTTATCAATATATCCTTGAAAAACGAATGACGCGGATCACATAGATTTTTAGCGTTCTTAATCTAGTGTTATCCGCGTCGGTAGTGTCCGGAAAATATCCTTTCTGAAAGTTACTTGTACCTTTTATTCTATTTATTCGGATCTCTTCCTGTGTATTTAATCAATTCACTAATCTTATCATTAAGTGTTTTTGCTTTCATCAACTGTTCCAGAGTGAGATGCATCCGGTATCTCCAGTAGTTTCGTGGATTGGATGGAACATTAATTCGCTCTTCCGCCACATTCGGATTTCTCCATTTCCCGTCTATCGATAACCAATCCTGGAAAGACAAGATACAGAGAATGGAATTACTGTTGAGATGGTTGCGTACGATTTCCTCGCACAACTCCGGGGTGGCAGTTGTCGGTGCAACTCCGTAATGTCCTAACGTTGCATTATAGTAACGTTGGGTCTGTTGATAATCTTCTTCCCACCAGCCACGCAACGTAGACATATCGTGAGTGGAGATTGTGCAGACAGACCGGTACGGATACTCATTTAAATGCCCGAATTCATGCATCGGATTCTTAGGCATTCGCTGAATTTCCAGACTAAGAATCCGGAGATCATTCATCACCGATGACACACAAGCAGGAATCATCCCCAAATCTTCTCCACAAACCAACATGCGGGTTGATTGTGTCAGTTGAGGTAACTTCTTCATAGCCTGTTGATACCAGAACTCGTTGTGCCGGTGATAATAATACTGGTCGTATAGTCTGTTAAACGCATTTTTCTCTTCTTCGTTCAGCGACCGGAATACGAAATCCCGTTGCACACCGATGCGCGGGTGGTATTTACCTTCCTCTTTCTTATCCGCAACAAATAAGACGTTGCTGATTAATGAATAAAGCCCTTCCCGAATCCACACACTATCTTCATCATTTCTACCGGCGAAGAATTGCTCTACCTCCCGTTGTGTTTCGAATCCCGGTTTCATCCGATAAAGTCCGGAGTTATCAACCGATTCAAGGAAATCTTGTTTGACTAAATGGGTATGCGGTCCGAACAACTGTCCGAGGAAAGATTCATGGATGAATGGTAGCAGATATTCATCCCGGAACGTTAGACCATAACTTTCGATTTCTTCCCGGCTCATCGGTAAAGAAGGATCAAACTGACCTAACAATCCGTGTACAGCGTGCATTGGTATTTCCCAAATACGGAAGAACCCGAGGATATGATCGATCCGGTAAGCATCGAAGTATTCCGCCATTTTCTGAAAACGCTTCATCCACCAGCGGTATCCGTCTTTTTCCATGACATCCCAGTTGTATGTGGGGAATCCCCAGTTTTGTCCGTTGATCGAGAAATCATCGGGCGGAGCACCCGCTTGTCCGTCGAGATTGAAGTAATGGGGTTCTGTCCAGGCTTCCACGCTGTTGCGGCTGATACCAATTGGAATATCCCCCTTTAATACGACACCGTGTTGGCGGGCATATTCGGTTGCAGACAACAACTGCAGGTGCAGATGATACTGGATATAATAATACAACGAAATGTGAGGATAATCTGCCGTTCCCGGTTGGCACATTTTTTCTATATCTTCCGCTTGGTAAACAGAGTGTCTCGGCCATTGGCGGAAATTGGGCGTTTTGTAGGCATCGCGCAGATAACTAAAGACTGCATAAGGTTGCAGCCATTCCTTGTTCGTTTCAAAGAAATCTTTGAAACCTTTGGAAGCCGATACCTTTTCTCCTTCCTGTCGGAACAGTAAGTTGAAAAACTCCCATTTAGTTTGGTTGACCGCTTCGTAGTCAATAGCAGGGAGGCTGTTCAGTTCCTTTTGCTTCTTGCTGAATTTTGATGCCGCTTCTTTATCTTTCAGAGTTCCCATTTGCCTGATATCCGCATACATCGGATGGAAAGCATAAATAGAAATGCTGTTATAAGGATAAGAGTCCGTCCATGCATGAGTCATGGTGGTGTCGTTGACCGGTAAAATCTGAATAACTTTCTGGCGAGTATTTACTGCCCAGTCTACCATACGTTTCAAATCGCCGAAATCACCTACTCCGAAACTTTTCTCTGATTTTAAAGAAAATACGGGTATAGCGATTCCTGCCCCTTTCCATGCGGGAATGTCGAAATAAACATATCGGTCGGAAATCACGAGCGTTTCGTTGGTCTTCAGTTCCGGGTCTGCCAGATAGCGGTTAGGGTTTTTCTCCCAGCAGTCTGCTTTCTTTTCCTGTTTGTTGTAGAGGATGAATTTATATTCCAGCGGATATTTTAGTTTGCTGGCGTCCAGTTCTATCTGCCATTCCGGGAAATTGGTATCACTCATCAGCACCGCTTTCTCCGGGTCCCAGTGACCTAATGATTTCTGGTTGCCACAAATTGCCAGGCAATAATCTTTGTTGATACGTGGGGCGTAGGCCTTGATAACCAGTCCCTTCTTATATCTTTGCGGGATATTCTCTTTTTCAGGATGTGCCAGTAAGGCTTCTGTAAAAGCAGAACTATAAAGATACAGTTGTTCCGGGATATTTTTCCAGCAATCATTGATTCTGTATATCTTCCTGGAGCTGCCTGATAAGAAAATAGATCTCGAAAAACTGTCCCATTCCTTGCGGATAACTATTCCGTTTTGCTCTATCTGATAGCTATAATTGATAGTCATCCCTTCTTGAGGGACTTCAAGCTCAAGTTCTGCCGTCCAATAGATCCCATCGGTGGTGTGTAAAGGAATTGATTCCGGAAATAAGCCGGAAATCCTTACTTCTTCTCCCCAATTGGTGCGGTATTCAATATTAAATGATAGAATCATATATATTAGATTTTGATTGTATATGTAAGACACTGCAAGTATAAGACATTTTTTTGAATAAAAAATAAAAGGAGCCGCACCGGACTCCTTTTAATCTTTTGTTTATATATTAATTAACATACGTAGGACTATTATCCACATCTGGAAGCGCCGCAAGTAGTACAAATCAGACAGCCTTCCTGATAAACCAATGTCTCGTTGCCACAGTTCGGGCACTTCTTACCTTTGGCTTCCGTTCCATCCTGAATATACTTCTTCAATGCACGTTCTACACCGTTTTTCCAAGTGTTGATACTTTCACTGTTCAATTGCAGAGAGCCAACCAGTTTGATAACCTGTTCAATCGGCATCCGGTAGCGAAGCACGCCGGAAATCAATTTTGCATAGTTCCAGTATTCCTTGTTGAACTTCTCTGACAATCCTTCAATGGTCGTCTTATATCCGCGTTTGTTCTCGAATTGGAAGTCGTAACGTTTGGTACCGTCTTCATCCACATTTTTGATGATACGTCCGCAAGTCACGCTCTTAGGCAGCAAGATACCTTCGTCGTCATCTTGCAAACCAGTGAATATTTCATAAGGGTGTCCGTCCAATAATCCGACAAAAGCTACCCATTTTTCCTTGTTGTTCTGGAAACGGACAACGTCTGCTTCCAATATTCTCGGACGTACCTCTACAACCGTAGGCGGTTTGCAAGGAGGAAGTCCTTCTTTCTTGTCTTTATCCGATTTCGTAGAGATCAGCACTCCGGAGCGTGAACCGTCACGATATACGGTACAACCTTTGCAGCCGGATTTCCATGCTTCTACATACAGGCGGTTTACTAAATCCTCGTCCACATCGTTCGGCAGATTGATGGTTACGCTGATAGAGTGGTCTACCCATTTCTGGATTCTTCCCTGCATCTTCACCTTCATCAACCAGTCGACATCGTTAGAAGTCGCTTTGTAATAAGGAGATTTGGCAACCAGTTCGTCAATTTCTTCCTGGGTGTAACGTCTGGCCGGATCGTATCCGTTAGCTTCCATCCAAGTAACAAATTTATGATGGAATACGATGTATTCTTCGAATGCGTCCCCTGTTTCGTCTACAAAGTCTACATGAACATTCGTATCGTTCGGGTTCACCTTTCTTCTACGTTTGTAAACAGGCAGGAATACAGGCTCGATACCCGAGGTGGTCTGCGTCATCAAACTGGTCGTTCCGGTTGGAGCAATCGTCAGGCAGGCAATGTTGCGGCGACCATATTTCTTCATGTCCTCATACAGTTTCGGGTCGGCTGCTGCCAAGCGTTGGATGAACGGATTGTTCTGTTCACGTTCGCTATTGTATATTTCGAAGGCACCGCGTTCTTTGGCCATTTCCACTGAAGAACGATAGGCGCCGAGAGCTACTGTCTTGTGTACTTTTTCAGAGAATTCCGTTGCTTCTTCCGTTCCGTAGCGCAATCCTAATGCAGCAAGCATATCACCTTCTGCAGTGATACCTACGCCGGTACGACGACCTTGTCCGCTCTTCTTGTAGATTTTCTCCCAAAGTGCACGTTCCGCATGTTTCACTTCTTCGTTTTCCGGATCTTCGTCAATCTTGGTCATGATACGTTCGATCTTCTCTAGTTCGAGGTCGATAATATCGTCCATGATCCGTTGAGCGAGAGCCACGTGTTTTTGGAACAGGTCGAAATCAAAATAAGCATCCGGTTTGAACGGATTTACCACATAAGAATATAGATTGATAGCCAGTAAGCGGCAAGAATCGTAAGGACATAGAGGAATTTCTCCGCATGGGTTGGTAGATACCGTTCTGTAACCCAGGTCTGCATAGCAATCAGGCACAGATTCACGGATAATCGTATCCCAGAACAAAACGCCCGGTTCTGCCGATTTCCATGCATTGTGAACGATTTTCTTCCACAAGGTAGAAGCGTCGATTTCCTTGGTGAATGTAGGTTGGGCAGAGTCGATAGGATATTGCTGTACATACGGCTTTTCGTCTACGGCAGCCTGCATGAAAGCGTCGTCCAACTTGACAGAAACGTTTGCTCCGGTCACTTTACCTTCGGTCATCTTGGCATCAATGAATGCTTCCGAATCCGGATGCTTGATAGACACGCTCAACATCAATGCACCGCGACGTCCGTCTTGAGCTACTTCACGAGTGGAATTCGAATATCGTTCCATGAACGGAACAAGACCGGTAGAAGTCAACGCCGAGTTTTTAACGGGAGAACCTTTCGGACGGATGTGTGATAAGTCATGACCTACACCACCGCGTCTTTTCATTAGTTGTACCTGTTCTTCGTCGATTTTGATAATAGCGCCATAAGAGTCGGCTGCACCGTCCACTCCGATAACGAAGCAGTTGGATAGTGAAGCAACCTGGTAGTCGTTACCGATTCCTGTCATCGGGCTACCTTGGGGGACGATGTACTTGAAGTGATCCAGTAAATCATACAGTTCTTTTGCTGTCAACGCATTCGGATACTTCGATTCTACGCGTGCCACTTCATTTGCAATTCTCCAATGCATGTCTTCCGGGGATTTTTCATAGATATTACCGAAAGAATCCTTTACTGCGTATTTGTTTACCCAAACCCTTGCAGCAAGCTCGTCGCCTTGAAAATATCGTAAAGATTCTTCGTAGGCTTCGTCATAAGAATAAATTTGTTTTTCCACGATCCAATGTGTCTTAGATTTTATTATTTAATAAGTAATGTGTAGAAGTTTACTTATCAGTAACAAATGTGGCTGCAAAGCTAAGAATGTTTTTTTATCTATCAAAATAAAAATGCAACATTTTATCAACAGGCTTTAAGTTTTCCGTTTGTTATTGTTAAGTCTTTGATTAACAGATAACTTTGCTTTTTGTTCATGGCTTTAAGTTTTCCAAAAAGAAAATTAGATTATTTCATTGATATGGCAAAATAATATTTCTTTTTGTATCTTTGCAAAAAAAAGATATGTTTGAAACCGTAAAGAACAGAAGAACAATCCGGAAATACCAGCAAAAAGATATTGCTCCTGATTTGTTAAATGATTTGCTCGAAACCTCTTTCCGCGCTTCTACGATGGGAGGGATGCAACTTTATAGTGTTATAGTGACTCGCGATGCAGAAATGAAAGAGAAACTTTCTCCTGCTCATTTCAATCAGCCGATGGTAAAAGGGGCACCTGTCGTGCTTACTTTTTGTGCCGATTTCCGCCGTTTCAGCAAGTGGTGTGAACAGAGAAACGCTGTTCCCGGCTACGATAATTTAATGTCTTTTATGAATGCGTCTATGGATACTTTGCTTGTTG